>MDSV01199216.1_pt1 | contig 48525 bp, 45 predicted proteins | sample 810851 | NCBI WGS metagenome assembly MDSV01 (sample SAMN05326640, study PRJNA326480) | marine metagenome | isolation source: seawater | place: Atlantic Ocean: North East | collected 2012
GGCTCCGACTCCAGCACCAACACCGGCTCCGACTCCAGCACCAACACCGGCTCCGACTCCAGCGCCAACACCGGCTCCGACTCCAGCACCAACACCGGCTCCGACTCCAGCGCCAGGTACAAGCACTAGTACTGGAACGAGTACGAGCACAAGTACTGGAACGAGCACTGGAACGAGTACAAGTACAAGTACGAGTACAAGTACAAGTACAAGTACGAGCACAAGTACTGGAACGAGCACAAGTACAAGTACCGGAACTTAAAATCTTTTAATAATTAAAAAACTAGCAGTATCCCTGCTAGTTTTTTTAGTTTAAGAACCCATCCCATTGATTAATTAGCTCTCTGTGTGATGAGTTGTATATCATTCCTCTTAAATCTTTATCATAAATCAATTTTGCCCCGCCATCTCTTGTTAATGGGGAAAGCTTAAAGGTTGTATAATTATTCTGATAATTGTTATTAAATAAATCTAATGGGATTTGAAAATAAAAACCCTTATCAAAACTTCCTTCTCCAAATAACTCTTTTGGAACGTCTGTTCTTGTAAAATAAATACCTGCTTTAAAACCAGATCTGGTTGTTCTTGCAAGATCTAAGGTATAGCCTATATCCTTAGCAAGATACTTTCCAAAACTTAAATTTGATTCTATTCCGAATGGGAAGTGATAGGTAAAATTAAGATGTCCTGTAATTGTCTTGTAATCAAGGAATTTAAATCTCTGATCAAAATCTCTTCTTTTAACATAAAATGCATCCATGCTTATTGCATAGTTTTTCTTAAAGGGCTTATATATGAATTGTGTTCCAAATCCGCCATACATGGATTCAAAGATTCCTCCGCTTAATTTTGCATAATAATCTTTTCTTGGTGACCATAAATAATCGATCTGTAGTCTAGAAATTAAGATGCCCTCTTTTTCAAGATATTCCATAACATCGGTCCTTACATGTGGAAGCCTTGAAGCAGGACCAGTTATAGTTTCCCTGAAATTATTATATAAAGAATAGTCTAATTCAGATGACATAATTAAATTTCTATTAAACTGTATTTCACTAATATTTTTAAGATAAATACCTCCAAAATAAAATTTTTCAGGCGCTCCAATATGGTTTTTCAACGCTGGCTGAAATTGTGAAAATACTACAGGAAAATTGACATTGGGCTTGAATTCATTAGATTGATAATTATTGGGATTTCCAGAATCAAGTTGAGTATTTTTAATTTTTAATTCAATTGGTAGTACCTCGGTATCTTCTAGATAATTTGAAAAATAAGAAATCCTATTTAATTCAATACCAGCATTTATATGAGTGATATCTATTGAATCTAGTTCTAAATTATTTAATTTTGCGACTTCATTAGAGATATATGCAGCATAAGATGAAGATCTTATTGAGTTTCTATGGTCAGAGGTTGATATTGCAACATTAAGTTTTTCATCTTTAAGATCTGCAGTTTGCAACAAGAGCCTGTTTGAATTTAAGTTATGTAATAAATCTTCATAAAAAAAAATTTTATTTCCTTTTTCTGTAGATTTTTTTTCAATTACTGGGTTGAATTTTGGCTTTGAAGAAAATTTTTGATTAAATGTTATCGCAAAAGTAAAGCTTAAATTGAATGAGTTACCTTTAATTAAACTAGCATCAATATCTAAAAACTTATTATATGGATAACTTATGCCAAAATTAAAATTTGAGCTTTTCTTTCTCTTTTTAAATGAAGCATCTGATCTATTCAAGCCTGAAAAATCAAAGTAATCATATGGATCATATTCCATTTTAATCTTCACACCACCTGCTTTTGGAATTAAGAATTCGATTCCTCCAAAATATGTGGCACTTCCTCTGAACCATTGATTATATGTTGGCGTGCCCCCAAAATCTCTTGAATATTCTTTTTCTGGTCTAAAATTAAGTTTATCTGAAATAAAATTTAATGGGTTTTCAATTTCAGATTGGCCAACAAATTTTCCCCAACCCAATCCAGAGGTTATGTTCATATTTTTATATTTCATAGTAGAAACAATATATTCTCTACTAAAATAACCAGTCCCTGCAAAATCATCTAAACCAATTGCAATATTAGGAAAATACTTATTGTTGTTTTTATATGAGAACTTAACATTAAAGCCTTTATCTAGCTCATTTCCAGGTTTGCCATTAATCCATAATAAATCAGATGGTCTATAGTAAAAATAACTAGCTTCAAGCCAGTCCAAAGGTGCAACAGTTAAAGTACCAATTTTCCATACTTCATTATTGTTTAATGTAAATGATACCGTGCCTTCTGGACTGGAATCAGCAGAAGGGGTTTGTATTAAGCCAACTTCACCAAAGGAATTATATGAAAAATCGTTATAAATAGATTCTTTTGGTAGAAGAAAATCAAAATATCCAGAATTTATATTTAAGCTGCAAAATAATAAAAAAAAAATCTCATTATATTGTTACTGATTATCTAAAACTGATAACGAAGTTAGACTCAAGGCAAGACTACTTATTATTGGGCCCCATATAGCAGCACTTTCCAAAGTTGAAGTTTTTATTTCTTTGGGTACAAAGATAATAGAACCTGGGTATACAGGAATTCCATTAATTCTAGAATCAATAAAAGATAATTTAATTTTTGTAGATTTTATGCTTTGAGTTAGTCCATTGGGTTGTACAATAAATATATTATCTAAATCAGCTGAACTAGATGTTCCACCACCATTTTTTAAGTAATAGTCTATTGTTTTATTAGGCTTATATCTCGTTGCTCCTTGATTATTAACTTCACCATAAACATATACTTGTTGGGTTATTCTAGGAATCATAATTTCATCACCATCTTCTAGCAAGGTATCTTTTTCAGGATTAGCTTTAATTACATCAAGATCAAATTCTGCTATCACCCTTCCTGATACCTCAGTATTTCTTATTTCCTCTAGGACCAAAGGAATAACAGTATCTGCTTGGGTTGCTAGACTTCCTTCTATAATCTGATTTAAAAATTCATTATAAAGCTTCTCTTTTGCAGCCTCATTTAATTCAATACTTTTTTTATTTTTTAGGTAGCCTCCAAATGGATAAGCTGAATCATCATAACCTCCAGCTCTTGAAATAAGATCTTTTATAGTCTCGTTGTGAGTTGTTATGAAAGTTCCAGGATTCTTTACCGCTCCTATAATCTTAACGGTATTATATTTATACTCTGAAATAAGGATACTGTCTTTATCAAATGATTTTACATCATTGAGACTATTAATATTAACATCAAAGATTTTAACGATGCCTTTTTCTAATCTTTGAACCTGAATAGCAGACTTATCTGCATTAGAATTAAAGCCGTTAGCAAATTTTATTAAGTCTTCTAAAGTTTCATCTTCTTTCAGTTCATACAGACCAGAACGATTCACTCCATTTGAAACATTTACTACATTTTTTAATGGGCCTACCATTATGCTATCTCCTGAACGAAGCCTTGATGTTTGTTGAGTCTTACCAAAAATAAACAAATCATACAAATCAAATTCTTTAATTACTTTATCATTTCTTATAATCTTGATATCTCTATAACTGCCATTAGTACTCATACCTCCAGCCATAGTTAATGCATGTAAAACATTTGAGTTTCCATTGAGTGTATAGATTCCAGGATTATATGCATTGCCTGTAATTAATATTTGAATATCTCTGATGCTAGTTAAAGAAATGAATGCATTAGTTCCAATAAAAGCATTTTGAATTTTTGTTTTTATGAGTGATCCAGCATCGTTGAGTGATAGGCCTGATAAAAATAACTTACCGATCTCAGGTATATTTATAGAACCATCTCTTTTGATTTCATAGGTATCGATAGAATCTTTTTGTCCAACTAATTGAAGTTCAATTATGTCTCCAAAATCTAAAATATATGAACTATCAATATTAGGTTCATTAATTGGCATAAAAGTAGATTGCATCATATCAAAGATATCTTCACCAAATATGCCAGTTTTTAATTCTTCTTTTTCAAGCTTATCGAGCATTGTTGAAGCTCTTCGATAGGTTGGTTTTTCTGTTTCTTTTTGAGCTTGTATTTTTTCTAATAAGTCCTTTCTTACTCCTATAGGCAAACTTTCTAAATATTCTTCGCTTAGCTGGCTTTCATCAATTGATGAAAAATTTTTATTAAGTGCCTGTCCATTTAAGCCATGAGCAAATATTAAAAAAAATAAGATTATTAATTTAATATTCGTTTGATTTTGTTTGATGTCTTGAGGCATAATTTTTTCCTGGGAACTATTATATATGATTCTTTTGTTATTGGGTTTCTGCCAATTCTTTTTGGGGTTATTTTGTAATAAAAGGTACCAAATTCATGAATTTTAGTAGGTTTTGAATCACAATTTTTTTTAAGTATCTTGATAAATGAATTAAAAAATTCTTGTGATTTTTGTAGAGGAATATCTAATTCATTAGAAATATTTTTTGAAATTTTTAATTTATTAATATTCATCTTTCAAGGCCTGGAATACTAACCGAATCCAATATCAAAGTTTGATTTATTATGTCTTCCATTATCAAGTCTACCTCACTGTCTGTAATTGTCTTATCTTTTGATTGAAATATAAACCTAAAACCAATTTTAATCTCTTTTTTATCGTCATTTTTGTAGTAATCGAATACAAATTTTTCTTTTAAAACTTCATTATCGTATTTAATTATAATCTTTTGGATATCTTCAAAATCATTTACGTTTTTTATTGAAAAAGATAGATCTCTTGTTGAGTTTGGTTGATCGGAAATTGGTTTATATTTTGCATACTTTAATGAAGGTTTTGAAATTGAAATATACTGCTCAATAGTGTCTGAAAATTCTTCAATTTTGAACTCTAAATAAAATACCTTATCTTTTATTTTTGATCCTAACTCGTTTTGAGAAATTGTTTCAAAGTGAAAATTTTGATTTCCATCCACCTGTTGTAATATTGTTTTTAAATAAGTAGCGTCTATTTTTCTAGAGAAGTCTCTATAATTCTTTCCTTGTCTTCCTGAGGCAATTATCCCAATCTTTTTTTCTTTATCATTTGTTCCTTTATTTATTTGATATATATCTGAAACCTCAAAAAATTTAATTGAATCTTTTTGTCTTCTTTGGTTGTATAGAAAGTTTCTAAATAATGACTCTTTTAGATCTGTACGAAGGTACTTCCTATTAGAATCTAAAGGATTATCTAACTTAATAGAGGAATTAATCTTGCTTGAAATAAATGGATTATTGATAACTTCAAAAAAACCATTGTCTATAAGTAACGCTTTGATTTTTTCTTCTTTTAAACTTTTATTAGTTTGCTTGTTTTTGGATATTTTAATTTCGTTAGCAGGCAAATTATCATAACCGATTACTCTACAAAGCTCCTCTGCTAAGTCATTTTGAGATTCTATATCGCTTCTATATGAAGGGATGTGCGCATAATCACCTATTTCAAATCCTAATTTATCTAAATAATCCTTATATTTTGAAGAGTATTTATTTGTTCCAATTATTTTAGTAAGTTTTGCAGGGTCATATTTGATCTTTTTATTTTTAATAATTTCAACATCTGAAATATTGCATATCTTTAAATCAATAATTTTTGCATTTTGTTCAACAATCTTAATAAATCTTCTTAATGCATAATTATGGTTAAGTGGGTCAACCCCTCTCTCAAATTTATAAGCTGCATCTGATTGAATATCATATTTTGTTGATTTCCCTATAATCGCCTCAGGCTTGAAGTAAGCACATTCAACTATGACTTCAAGGGTATTCTCTGAGCACGCTGCATACTTCCCCCCCATGATTCCAGCTAAATTAACTACTTCGTTATCTGATTTAAAAACAAGGTCGTTGATAGCAAGATTAACTGATTGATCAAATAATGTATTAAAATCTTTTTCAGTATTGAGCTTATTTAATGACAAATTATTATTAATTTTTGATGAGTCATAACAATGTGTCGGCTGTCCGGTTTCATAAGCAATATAATTTGATATGTCAGTAAAGAAGTTATTCTTTTTAATATTTAAGTCACTAAAGTAACTATTAAGAGGTTCTTGATATTTAAAAGTACTTCTGTCTATTTTTATTTTTAAAAAACTAATTTTTGGACATATCTCAGGAACATGATTTAAAAAATTAAAATCAAAGTTTTCTATATCTTTTTGATAAATGTCTTCATCTAAATTGATCTTATAAAACACATTTAAGTCTCTTAGCAAACCTCTCAAAGATAAGCAGTCTCCCCTATTAGGTGTTAATTCCATATCAAAAATATTTCCTTCTATTTCATGCTCATGCCCCAATTGATAAAGTGATTGAGACATCTCATCGATTGAAATAACGCTCTCAAAATATTTGACAAGATGTTTATATGCTATTTTCATTTAAATTGATTTAGGAAATCTATATTTGATCTGTAAAAATCTCTAATATCATTAACTCCATACTTAAGCATAGCTATTCTTTCAACACCTATACCAAAAGCTAAACCAGAATATTTTTTTGAGTTAATATTGCAATTTTCTAAAACAATTGGATTTACAATCCCACAACCAAGAATCTCTAACCATTTTCCATCATCTGATAATATATCAACCTCAGCAGATGGTTCGGTGAATGGAAAATAAGATGGTCTAAACCTTAATTCAATACCAGGGCCAAATAAATTAAAAATAATTTTATATATCAAATCTTTAAGTTGTGTAAAGTTTATGTCTTTATCAACCAAAATACCTTCTACCTGATGAAACATAGGTAGATGAGTAGAATCATCGTCTTTTCTGTATACTTTTCCACCAGATATAAAAGCTAAAGGTGGTTCTCTTTTTAACATGCCTCTTATTTGAACAGGAGAAGTATGTGTTCTAAGAACATTTTTTTTATTTTCAACATAAAAAGTATCATGCATTTGCCTTGCTGGATGTGACTCTTTAATATTTAGTAAGTCAAAATTAAATTCTTCTGTTTCTATTTCAGGGCCATCTACAATCTCAAAACCTAGTTCAACTAAAAAATTCATAATTGAATCTTTTACATGATTTATGGGGTGATATGCTCCTAATTCTTGAATTATCTTAGGAGGTTTAATTTCTTTAAATGAAGCCATTTAAAAAATTAACTTTTAGCTTTTTGCTGTTTCGACAACCTTTTTAAAAGTTGAATTATCATTGACAGCTAAATCAGCTAGTATTTTTCTATTTAAGGTAATATTTTTATTTTCTAAAGAATTGATAAGTTTGGAATAAGAATAGCCAACCTCTCTTGCTCCAGCATTTATCCTTGATATCCAAAGAGCTCTAAATGATCTTTTTTTATTTTTTCTATCTCTAAATGCATATTGGAGTGCTTTTATATTAGACTGTTTTGCAGTCTTATACAGTCTACTTCTAGCACCATAATGTCCTTTTGTAGATGAAAGAACTTTCTTATGTTTAGATTTTGCAGTTAAAGATTTTTTTACTCTTGCCATGTTTATTTAATTAATTTTGAGGCCATCTTTAAGACAGTCCCACTTAGTTTATTTAGACCTCTATTATGTCTTTTTCTCTTAGTTGATTGCTTTGTAAGAATATGATTCCTATTTGCACCTCTGCTTTTTACAGAACTACCTGTTTTTTTGAATCTTTTGGATGCTCCAGAATGTGTTTTGATTTTATATCCCATAATTAAATCTTAATTTTTTTTCTTTAATGGGCTTAAGACCATAAGTAATTGTCTTCCTTCTAATGAAGGCTCTTGGTCAACTTGAGCTATATCGCTGAGGTCATTTCTTAATTTATTTAACATATCTAAACCCATATCACTATTTAGAATCTCTCTTCCTCTAAATCGGACCGTTATTTTAGTCTTATCTCCACCAAGAATAAAGCTTTTAATCTTTTTTAATTTAATTTCATAATCTCCAATATCAGTAGATGGTCGAAATTTAATTTCTTTAGTTGTATTTCTCTTAACTTTAACTTTTGATGATGTGTTTTTCTTTTTATCAAAAATATACTTACCATAATCAAGAATCTTACAAACTACAGGGTCAGCATTTGATGGTGAAACTTGGACTAAATCTAAAGACATAGATGATGCTTCATTAAGAGCATCGGAAAGATTTATTACGCCCTTTTTTTCTCCATTAATATCAATAAGCATTACTTTGGATGCTTTAATAGTTTGATTTATTGGAACCTGTTTTTTTTTACTGGAAGCTATAACGACACCTTCGTGTACTTTTTAAAAGTTAATTGCATTAGAAAAGAATCAAGAATTTGATTTGATAAAATAAAAGTTGTATTTATGTTTCATAATTTTAACAATTTTAAACTAAATGAGCTATTTATCAAATAATTTTAGATGTTACTATTATGGTTGAAGATATGACTTTATCCATTCATCTCCTTTTTTATTGAAAGATACTCTTTTATTAAGCCTATTAGTGTCTCCTTGCCAGAATTCAAAATAATAAGGAATAAAATAATATCCGCCCCAATAATTCGGTCTACATGTCATGTCTTCATTGGAAAAGACTTTTTCATAATTATTAATTACATCGCCATAATCATTAATTTCCTCGGATTGATTTGAAGAAATTGCAAGAGCATTTTTCTCTTTAGTTCTTTTTTTAAAATATTGATCAGAAAATTCCTTGGATGTCTTTCTAATTTTTGCTTTCATTCTGATCTGAGTATTTGTAGTAGGCCAATAAATAACTGCGATTATTTGATTATTTTTGGAGAATTGTTGTGCCTTTGGTGAATTATAATTAGAAAAGAAAATAAACTTCTCATCATCTATCATTTTTAAATTTACATACCTAGCGTCTACTTCATGTAAATCAGGTGAATAAGATCCAATAAGTAAAGCTTGAATTTCTAATTGGTTATGCTCAAGCGCTACATTATAAGCCCTTTCTAGTCTTAGATAAGGTTCAGAAATATTATTATTAACAAATTTAATCATTAATTTCTTCTATTCAAAGTAATGCAACCTTTCAATATCTTCTTCTTTGGTTTCTTCACCATATTGGATTTCAATTATATGACAATCTTCTTCATAATCATTAATGATTTGGTGCCAGTTTCCTTTTTTTATAATAAATGTGTCATGTTTAGCAAGTTTAATAAATTTAAATTCATTTGAATCTTCCTCACTGAATTTAACTTTGCATTTGCCTTTACTTACTAACCAAATTTCATTTCTTTGAAAATGTCTTTGATAGCTCATACCATTTTTTGAATGAACCACCAGCTCTTTTACTTTGACTTGATTGTCTTTAAAAAGATTATAAAATCTTCCCCAGACTCTTTCTTCATTATCATATTTATAGTCTTTTAAAATCCAGCTAGACGAATTAATTTTATTATTTCCTCCAACTCCAAATCTAAAATCAATGCCATCTACCTTTAACTCTGGAATATTTTTTTTATTTCTATCACCACCATTGCAAAAGATAATTTTATCTCTTCGATATAGTTTTTTAATCTTTTTTAACCCATTGCAACAACTTCCAATGTCATCATCATCAAAGTCAAAGACATCATCTATCATTTTTAAATTTATTAGAATTGAGTATCTTTCTTGAAAAGGCATAAAAAACTTACCTTTTTTATTCTCTAGCCATTTATCACTGTTTAGAAGTAAGATTAACTTATCTCCATATTCTTTGGCGGAATTAAAATACTTTATATGTCCTGAATGCAATGGGTCGAATCCACCACTAACAACTACGATCTTCATAATTTAAAAATTATTTCTCAATAATAGAATTATCTTCAACATTATTAAAAATGTTCAACCCATTATATATGACAGAATTATTACCAACTTTGTTACCAATATATATAGTGGAGCCCATGCCGACCAATGTGCTTTCTCCTATTTCAACTGAACCAGCTAAAACAGCCCCTGGAGCAATATGACAATGATCTTTTAAGATACAATCATGGGATATTATTGAACCTGAGTTAACTAAGCAATTATCTCCAACAACAGCATCACTTCCAATCATTGACCCCATCATAAATTGATTTCCCTCCCCGATCTTTGCAGATGATTCAATATTTGCAGAAGGATGAATTATATTAGGGATATAAATTTTATATTCCTTTAAAAGAGTAAACACATTTTTTCTAGCTATTGGATTGTGTGTTGCTCCAACTCCATTTACACCATATTTTAAACCACGTTTTACTAATTCATTTAAATATGAATTGTCACCCAGGACTTTAATGCCAGAAATACTATCGCCTACCTTTAATTTAGGATCTAAAATGCCAAGAATTTCATATTCCTTAGTATGTAAAAGGATATCTATACAGGTTTTTGCGTGACCACCACCACCAATTATAATCACAGAATTTTCTTTAATATTTTTATCTGCCATTTGTTCAATATCAGATATTGTGATCATTCCTTTTTTAATTTTGCTGATATCAACATTTAAATCTTTAGCTCTTTTTAACGCAGCTTTTGAAACTTGAACATCAGGGCTTAAAGTTGAAATCTTTTCGATACTAACATCTTCATCTGAGCGCGGTGTCTCACTTGAACCATCATCAATGTAAGCAAGGGGATGTCCTATTTTTAAAACGTCTCCTTTTTTTAGTTTATGCAAAAGAGTTCCGCTAATAGTAGCCTCAACATCAATATTAACTTTGGTTGTCTCTATTTCGAAAATAGAGTCTCCTTTATTAACCTTAGACCCATTCTCAAAAAAAATTTGAATTATAGTAACCTCTTCATCGTTGACATTTTCCTTTGGAACTAATATTTCATGCATTTAAATAAACTCCTTATTTATTATTATAAGCCTTAAGAAATTTACTGCATATTGTTTTGATTGTTGGTAGCAATCTTTCTTCTAATTTTGAAACAGATGGAATTGGGTATGGATCTGCTCCAATTCTATATGCAAATTCAAGATTAGCTGAAAGCTCCGTTAAATTTGCTAGAATTTCTGAACCCAATCCAAAAAAGGTGGATCCGTCTTCAACAATCAAAATTTGATTTGTCTTAGATAATGATTTTTCAATACTGTGATAATCTATGGGATGAAGTTTAGTTAAGCAAATTAATTCAGGTATTTGATCCGTTTCTTCAAAAAAGATATCGATGTTATCAGCAATATGTCTAGCTGATTCACCATAGGAAACAATTGTTAACGTTGGTTGATTATTCTTTGGAGATAAAACTATATTTCCAAAAGGTCTATCTTCAATTTTTTGGGAGTAATTCTTATTTTCGGCCCATAGAAATCTACTGTAATCTAATTTATTCTCAATAATAATTACTGGACAATATATATTTTCTAAATCAATTATTGTATCTAAGGGATCTTTCATTGAAGTTAAAGATATTACTAATACATTATCAATTCCAAGAAAAAATTTCTCTAAAGATTGTGAATGTGTTGGTCCGTAACCTCTTTTACCACCCATTGGAGTTCTTATCCTGATTGGAACTGAGTTCTGAAAAGCATACATATGATACATTTTAGAAGCATTATTTATCACTTGATCAAAGGTTAGAGTCATGAAGTCTCCAAACATAATCTCAGTAAAACTTTTAACACCCATTAATGCCATACCAATTGATACTCCAACCATTCCAGATTCACTTATAGAAGAATAAAATACTTGATTTGGATATTCACTAGAGAAACCTTTGGTGACCTTAAACGCCCCTCCATAAGGATCCATAATATCCTCGCCTATTAAAAAAGCTCCATTTTCTAAAGCTTTAGAGTATGCTTTATTAAGTGCGCTAACCATTCTTACATTTGAATTGTTAAAATTAATTAATTCTGATTTTTTATGTCTTGGTAATTGATCCTTACAATAAAATTCTTCATCGATATAACTTTCTTCAATATTATTAATATACTTATTAATTTCAATTTCTAATTTATCTCTTTCTTTAGACCACTCATGCCTCTCAAGAAGCAAGTTCAAAGGATCTTTAGAATGAAAATACTGTATTTCATCTAGATCTCTATCATCGTCACCCTTGGAATGAGCATTTAATCTATATGTAGAAATGTTAAGAAAGGCTGGACTTCCGTCACGAACATATTCAATAGCTTGCGCTACTATTTCATTCAATTTTGCAATCTCCCATGTATTTGCTTCGAAGACTCTCATTCCAAAAGATTCAGGTCTTTTTAATATATTTCCTGTTATTGAATTTACTTGTGGGGTTGATTGAGAATAGAAATTATTTTCACAAACAAATAACTGAGGAGTGTTATGAAGCACAGCTAAGTTGAATGCTTCGTATGAAGCGCCCTCACCTAATGTTCCCTCACCTAGAAAAGAAACAACAATATTTTTTTCTTTGTTAATTTTCTTATATAAAGCTATACCTGTGCCTACTGGCAATAAAGAGGCTTGAATACCATTTGATAAAAAACCTTTTGAATATAAATGTTGGCTACTCCCAATTCCTCTGCTAACACCAGTTTTAACGCCTATTAATTCGTCAATCAGACCCTTCCAGTTTCTTGTTTTACTAATGAAGTGTCCGTGACATCTATGGTTTGATGTAACCCAATCATCCTCATTTAAATTTTTACATACTGAGACAGCTGAAAATTCTTGACCAACACAGGTATGTACAGTTCCATTCATTTTTCCTTCAGAAAATAGTCTTAAAAAGGCTTGTTCGACAAGTCTAATTCGTAAAGCAAGTTTTATATCAAATTCACTGATATTATCTAAATTAACTTGTTCTGATAATTTTTTAATCTTTTCTATATGATTCATTTATTATGCAAAATATTTTTTTTAAAAATATTTTTTAGAACTAATATTTTCTTTTGTTGGATAATACCATCTCTTCTGGCATTTTCGGAATATCATCAAAATACTTTGATGGATCAAAACTTGGTTTAATTATTGCAAAAACTGTCAAAATAATTATCTTAATATCTAAAAAGAAAGATTTTTTATTGACATACCAGACTTCAATTAATCCTTTGTATGGCGAAATAACATTTATATAAAATTCTTGAGCATCTGATCTGTGAGCATAATATGACTCCTCATCTCTTAAAATTAAAGAGCCTATCCCACTTGCACCAGGTCTAACAGATCTAATTATTTTAGAATCCTCAAGTTGGTAGTTGGCCTCACCCTCAGGGACTAATGGTCTTGGTCCAACTATACTCATGTCACCCAAAAGTATATTAATTAGTTGAGGTAATTCATTTATCTTTGTCTTTCTCAAAAACTTACCAAAAGGTAAAACTCTTACATCATTTTGCATTGTTAATGTCCCGCCAGCTAATTTTTCACTATTTTTAATCATAGTCACAAATTTATAAACTTTAAAAACTTTTCTTTTGTATCCAATTCGATTCTGAAAATAAAATACCTCATTCTCTCCAGTAAACATTAATATTAATATTAATATTAAAAACAAAGGGGAAAGAATCAAAAGAGCCGCTGTTGAAAGAATGATATCTGAAAACCTATTCATGGTTACATTTTATCATCGAGATATTTGCCTGTAGATTTATGATTAAAATTTGAAATCACTAAATTAAATAATTCTATAATTTCATCTTTATCCCAAATATCTTTATTTCTAATTTTTAAAATTCTTTTTTCAAATAACTCCAATAATTCTTGATCATAATTAATTTTATTCTTAATAACTCCTATGCTTGAAAATGTTGATAGGTCCAAATCTTCATTTTTAGTATAAAATTCTTCGAAATCTTTCTCTCCAGTAGTATCAGATTTAAAAAAGTAGCATGGCCAATGTTTTTTAGAAATTAACTCATTACATTTTGATCTCGCTTCTTCTTCAGAGGAACACAAATATGGCTCATAACCCATACTATAGATATATTTCTCTGCGATTTTTGAAAAAGTAATTAGATCTAACTCTTCAGACAATTTTGGAAAAAATATGTCTCTATTGTGACCCATTAAGCAAGACATTAAACATAACTCTCCAGATTCTTGTGGAGTAATAAAATATCTCTTCACATCATTTGGAGCTGCTATAGGCTGCTGCTTTGAAAATCTTTGATTAAAACCGTGTAACAATGATCCATCTGAAAATGCCACATTTGCAAATCTTGCAGTTGAAAATGGAATGGACTCACTTTCCTTCATTAAGAACATTTCCATAACTCTCTTACTCGCACCCATTAAATTTACTGGATTAGTGGCTTTATCTGTAGATACACAAAAATATTTTTTTAAATTTCTATGTGATGATAAATTTAATGTTTTTATTGTATTAAAAATATTAACATCTATCAGTCGCATAAGTGTATAGGGGTCTCTTTCACTTCTTACATGCTTCAAAGCAGACAAATTCAAAATGTAGTCATATGAATCATTATTTTTAACAAGTTTTTCATATTCTGCACCTCCACAATCAATTGCGAATGTTCTAAAATCTCCTTTGATATATCCTAATGAGCTTCTAATATTTCTTACAAGTTCTACAAGGTTGTTCTCACTGATATCAACAACGTGCAATGTCTCGGGTTGTCTTTTAAAAATTTCAATAGTTACAGCTTGTCCAATTGATCCAGCTCCTCCTATTATTAAAAATCTACTATTTGAAACAATTTGATTTAATTCATCATTAAATTCATTAATGTCATGCTCAAAAAGATTTTCATTTCTTCCAATTAGATCTAAAATATTCATTTTTTATATCTTAATCATTAATTGGAACGCTTGAAGGAATATTTACGACTCTTTTTTCAAGCCAAATTGAATTTTTTAAACCATCATTTTCGCACTTTTTATACATTTCTAGATGTGACATAAGCTTCCATATGGGCCTTGTCATAATCCCTTTTTTATTTGTAAATTTTAAAAACTCATCTCTGGTTTTCTTAGAATCAAGAATAATAGCATTAAGCCAATTATTTTTTTTTGAATCATCTATACACTTAACAAAGGTTACATCGTCATAATCATTAAAAAAATTTTCCCATAGGAGTGAAACTTTCTCTTTCTTTTTAAGAAAATTACTTAACTGCTCAAGTTGAGCACATCCAAGCGCAGCATTAATATTTGGCATTCTATAATTATATCCAACCTCATCGTGAATAAACTCATATGCATGAGGTATCTTTGATGTTGTTGTGATGTGCTTTGCACATTTAGCTATATTCTCATCATTGGTAATAATCATACCCCCACCACCAGTTGTGATAACTTTATTTCCATTAAAGCTTAAGGTAGCCATTCTGCCAAAATTTCCTGTATGAATTCCGCCAACATAGCTTCCAAGTGATTCTGCAATATCTTCTATCAATGGTATGCCCCATTTTAAGCATATCTCAGAAATCTCATTAATTCGGCATGGTTGGCCAAAAGTATGCATTGGGACACAGGCCGCTATCCTATTATTAGTCTTTTTATTAAGTAACTGTCCATTCTTATGAAAAGCGTTTTTATTTAAAAAACTTTCTAATGCTTTTGGACTTAGGCCCATTGAATCAATGTCAACATCAACAAATATTGGACTGGCTCCCAGGTAGCTTATAGCATTGCACGTGGCAACAAATGTTAATGATTGAGTTATCACTTCATCTTCCTTTTTTACTCCAGCCAATTGAATTGCAGTATGCAAGGCAGCTGTGCCATTTACTGTTGCAATTGCAAATCTTGAGCCTGTAAATTTAGCTATCATATTCTCAAATTCACTTACTTTGGCCCCTACCGAAGAAACAAAATTTGTTTTAATGCATTCAGCTAAGTACTTTTTTTCATTACCTTCAAAAATCGGCCTGTGTAGAGGAATAGGATTTTCTGTATAAATCTTCTTAGCTAACTCTATAAAATCTTCCTTCATTTATCTAAATTATTCCCATGTAATCAAGCATTTTTTTATTAATGATTCTAACATCATATCTTTCTTTAACAATTTCTAATGAATTATTACCCATTTCTTTTATTGATTTTGGATTATTTTTAAAAAATTTCATTGCATCAACAAGTTCTTTAGTTGATCTGACTTTGACTTTAAAGCCATTAAAACCATTTATAACAGTTTCTCTGCATCCAGGTGCATCTGTTGTAATAATTGGCCTAGCCATTGCCATGGCTTCTAAGACAGATCTTGGTGTGCCTTCTCTATATGATGGTAAAACATAAACTGATGAATTTTTGATAGCGGATCTAACGTCATTTATATATCCAAGATTCTCAATAATCCCATCTTTTATTAAAGGATTTAAATATTCTAATGAGACGGCATCAAATCCATTCTCAATACTTCCAGCAATAAAAAATTTAACCTCTTGAAATTCAGATTTAATAGCTTTGGCTGCTTCGATGTACTCTATCAATCCTTTGCTCTTTAAAAATCTTCCTATAAATAAAAAAGTTAGATCTTTTGGAATATTTGTCTTTTGAAAAAAACTTAGATTAACGCCAGAACCATTGATAACATAATTATTTTCAATATTTCTAATAATTTTAAGTTTTTGAAATAACTTTTTATCGTCTTTATTTTGAAAAATATTTTTTGTGCTTAGATTCAATGAAACTTTATATAAAAATCTTATAATTTTTCTTGTATAAAAATTTTGTTTATCTTCAATATTAGTAAAACTTATACCAAGTCCTGTTATTAGAGATATCCTATTAGGTACTCTAGTTAAAAACGACATTATCATTCCATAGATTACAGGTTTTATAGTATATGCAAGGACAAAATTAGGTGAAACCTTAAGAAATATATAACCCAATTGAAATATTGAGAATAAATCCTCTAATATATTTATACCTCTTCTGTTTAATGAATATCTGTGAATTCTAACATTTAGTTCTCTTAAATTAATTAAGTCTTGATCATTAGATTCTTCATTATTGATTGGGGTAGCGATATGCACTTCAAAACCCTTTTTCAAGAGAAGTTTGATCAAATCGCCTCTAAATTTAAATATAGACTTAGGATAACTTGCTATTATTAAAAACTTCATCGATATATATAAAAAAAATAATCTTTAAACTTACATTCATAACATATTAGATTTCTTTCATTAAATCATGAATATAGTCTGCCAAACCTAATGAGGCAGTAAGACCTGGTGATTCGTATCCTAGAATACTAAACATTTTAGAGTCATTTATTTGGCTGTTTATAATTTGATAATCATCAAACCCTTTTATCTTAGGCCTAATACCTGCATAACTTGGTTCAAGCATAGATTCATCTATTTCAGGCCAATATTTCTTAATATTATTAACAAAATTATATTTATTCTTTTCTTCAATTTTATAATCTATGCTATTAATTTCGAAGGCAGATGGGCCAAACCTTATTCCTCTTCCCATATCTAAAGTAACGTGAATACCAAGACTATCCTTGGTGGGAATTGGATAAATCAAATTATTAATCATCTCTTTTCCATGATAATTGTAATATTCTCCCTTTACATAACGATCTATATAGATAGATTGGTTACCCGGAAACATATCATATATTTTTATAGAAGAAAGTCCGGCACAATTATAGACCATCTTAGTCTCAACTATATAATTCATTTTTAGATTTTTATCATAAATTAATAGTTGTAATAAATTATCACAATGATTTATTTCCAATAGTTCATTATTCAATAATATGTGGCCACCATTTCTTTCAAAGTCCATTTTCAGATTTAACATAAAAGAATGTGAATCAAAAATTCCAGTACTTGGAGAAAAAATTGCCTCTTCGGTTTTTATAAACGGATATAACTTTTTAAAATTTATAGTATCGAAATATAAATCATCCAATCCACTCTTTTCTGCATTATTTTTTATTGCGTTAATTCTTTTAATTTCTTCTTTAGTAGAGGCTACTATATATTTTCCACAGCGATTATATGGTATTTTCTTAGCTTCTAAATATTCATAAAGTAATTTTTTTCCTTTGAGAATTAGTTTATTTTTTAATGAATCAGGTTTGTAATATATTCCTGCATGAATAACTTCTGAATTTCTACTACTTATTTCGTTTCCAATAAATTGTTCTTTTTCAATTAAAAAAATATCTTTGATGTCATGCGATATTTTTCTTGCAATTGAAAGGCCTGCAACCCCTCCTCCGATAACAATACAATCAGCTTTAATTTTTTCCATTTCTTAAATTAGTATGTAATACATTTATGAATTTTGTTCTTTATCCAGCCACTCCTGAAACATTAGTACGCCCCATAACTCACTATGCCAATTTCTTGATCCATCAAGATGTTCACTCCATTTTTTTCTGATGATTTTATAATCAAAAATTCCCTCTCTTTTAAGTCTGTTCTCATTTATCAAACTTTCAGCCCAATCTAATAATGGTCCTCTTAACCAACTAGAGATCGGGATTCCAAATCCTTTTTTTGGTCTATCTATTAATTTTTTTGGTACATGTCTATATAAAATTTTTCTTAATATAGCTTTCTGATTTAGACCTGATCTATTTCTATTTATTTTCAAATCGATTGGTATCTTCCATGCAATCTCTACTACCCTTGGATCTAAAAATGGAATTCTGCTTTCTAAGCTTACTGACATAGACGCCCTGTCTACTTTTGTCAAAATATCGTCAACGAGATAATACATCAGATCATGAATCATCATCATTTCTTGGAAATTTGCTCCAGGCAGATCAAAATATTTTTTTTTGTCTTCTAAATTAATATCAGTATTTAAAACTATTTGATTAGATTCATACCAATGATGTGTTATAAATCTTCTATAAAATTCAAGCTTTGAATTGCTTGGTAACAAATTGATGCCTTTTTGTATTTTATCCTCAGATACTTTGCTACCAAGAAAAGAATTAATTTTTTTAATTAAATGAAGCTCATTGTTATTAACAACTTTATATAAAGATCGTCTAAGATTCTTTGGTAAAAAGGAAATCCTATTCCAAAATTTTTCAGTGTCTGTATATCTATTATATCCACAGAAAAGCTCGTCACCAGAATCACCAGAAAGTGAAACTTTTACATGTTTACTTGCAAGTTCACTTACAAGAAATGTTGGTATTTGAGAAGAGTCTGAGAAAGGCTCATCATAAATATTTGATAATTTAGGAATGACTTTTAACGCATCATCTGAAGATACATATAACTCTGTATGGTCTGTGCCTAAATAATTTGCTACATCTTTAGCGTAAATTGCTTCATCAAAATCCTTATCTTCAAAGCCTATTGCAAATGTTTTTACAGGGCTGCTAGTATTTTTTTGCATCAACGCAACAATTGTAGATGAGTCAATGCCGCCAGATAAAAAAGCTCCAATAGGAACATCAGATATCATCTGTTCCTTTACAGCATCATTAATGGTGCTTTCTAACAATTTTGATATATTATCTTCAGTATCAATAAATTCAGACTCTTTTGCACGCTTGATGGTTTCTTCCATTGACCAATATTGATACTTATCAATATTCTTTGAATTAGAATCAATTGTGATAATGAATCCTGGGCTTACTTTATAGATATTTTCATAAATTGAATCTTCTCCGGTTACTGATTTGTTTTTAAGGTAATCTAATACAGCTTTTCTAGATATCTTTCCTAAAAATGACGGATGTGTCTTCAAGCTTTTCAATTCTGATCCAAATAAAAACGACGAATTTCTATCTTTATTTTGCCAGCCATAATACAAAGGCTTTTCTCCAATGCGATCCCTAATTAATGATAGGCATTTCTTTTTCCTATCCCACACAGACATTGCAAACATTCCTCTTGCAGCTCTAATTGTGTTTTGTATTCCTAATATTTGAAAACTCATAACTAATGTTTCGGTATCTGATGAACCGGTCCATTTGATATTTATATTTTTTTCTAAACTTTTCCTAATTTCTAGATGATTATAAATTTCACCATTAAAAGCTAAAATATACCGGCCATTTTGAGAACTCATGGGCTGGCTTCCCCTACTAGATACATCGAGAATTGATAACCTTCTATGTCCTAAAAAAATATTATCTTTTTCATCAAACCACTGACCAGAGGAGTCTGGGCCGCGATGAATCACTCTATCCGTCATTAGTTTTAGAGCCTCTTTGTTAATCCTTTGACTGCCTCCCAAAACTCCAGCAAATCCACACATTTTTATATCTCTTTTGTTTCTTGATAAATTTTTAAATAGCCATTTGTGAAATTCTCAATGCTATATCTTTTCACGATCCTATCTCTTGAAACTATGCCCATTTCCCGTCTATCTGATTTATTGATTTTAAGTAAATCTATAATAGCTTTAGCTAAATTGCTTTCGTTGTCATCTTCTACTATCTTTCCGACATCCTCCAGAATTAATGGTGCATCTCCTACATTTGTTGCAATACATGGTAACTGCATTAACATAGCTTCAGCTAATGCATTTGGAAAGCCTTCTGTTTTGGAACACAGTATAAAAATATCCATCATCATAAGTTGCTTTTTTATATCCTCACTCTCACCTAATAAAATAAATTTATTCAAAACTCCCTCTTTTTTTAAAATTCTTACCAGCTCATTGTTTTTATTAGTATTACCTCTGCCAACCATCATAAAGTTAACATTACTATTCTTTTTAGCGACAATTGAGGCTGATTTAATAAATGTATTGATACCTTTTACTGGGTGATGCCTACCCACAAAACCTATGATACTTGTATCATCAGTAATTGATAATGATTTTCTTGCTTGGTTTCTAATACTGCTATCAAGTTGATAATTTTGAAATTTATATCCATTTGAAATCACGATTGATTTATTTTTTGAATATCCAATTTTATTATGGAAAACCATTCCTTTATGTGCAACAAAAACTATCTTAGATGGAACAAATGAAGACATTCTAGAACAAAAGAATCTTATAAGATCTGTAAAATAACTATTATTGTAAGAGATATCTGTTGTTCTTATATTCCAGATTATATTTCTATATCCTAGAATTCTCGCAGCTATTCCGCCTAAGAAATCTGCATGATACATCCACGTCTGAACTATATCAGGGTTATAAGATTTAATTTCTTTTAAAAGTTTAAAGAATGCTTGCGGCAAAGATAAGAATGAATTTAATCCTAGGCAAGATACTTCACAATCTATCTTCTCAAAATGCTCAGTTAATTTACCTTTAGTAGTTAAGCTTATAACCTTATTCTTTATATTTTTTCTTGAGCTGGTCTCAACTAACCTCAAAAGCGCCCCTTCTGCTCCCCCTTTATTTAAACCAATAATAATGTGGATAACTCTCATAGTAATTATTTTTTAAATTTGATTACGTTTATCTTTCTTACCTCATCAATTCCATCAATTGAAGATTGTATAGTTCCAATTTCTCTTAGATTATCTTTATGATGATGTGGATAGCCTTCAATATCAGGATTTATGGTATCAATTACAATTGAATTAATAGGATATTTTTTATTTAGTTTATGCAAATTAATTTTTAAAGTCTCCCAGTTTATTTCATGAGTCCAATTAATAAGCAATAATATGTCGATCTCACTTACTGGCAATTGAATCGATTCTATATTTTTAAAATCATGGTGAAAAAAAACTATTTCGTTATTAATATAATTAGCTGCATTAATAACACCTAAATCACAATCAACACCTAATCTTATAGGTGCGCTTAAATTTGCAAGAATTTCGCCTAATCCACTTCCAATTTCAAGAACATTGGTCGGTTTCGATTTATTTACAATCTCTATAACTTGAAATTTATATGGTTTGCTTTCTATAGGTGAGGAGGCATGCCAAGAATCAAACTTAAATCTTTTTTTTAAAATTTTAAAATAAATTCTTTTATATAATGATTTAATTGCATTTTTCATACCAATCTTTTTTATACCATCAATATATTTTTTAATCATTTTTTCTTATATGCTTAAGTAACTTTTTAGATAGTTTTCTCATTGAATTATCCAAAAATTTGAATCTTGGTTTTATCTCGATAGCTTTATCTATATTTATAAATCTATCTTTATTTTGTTTTAACTGTTCTATTAGCTTTTTTATTGCAATATTGTCCATGGTATTTATATGGATGCATATAGTTTGAACCCCGAATGGCCATGGCAAAATTCTTGAAGTTAATTGAGGTATTAGAGTAATCTCCTCTATATCGTGAGGAAAAAATCCATATCCATCTGTTATTTTATTAAATCCTAACTTTTTTAAAGCTATCAATGTGTTAACATCAAAACTATGTGCGGGAGCCATAAAATTTGGTTCCCATAAATTTTGTTCTAGTAAAATATCTTTTCCATATTTTATTAAACGGGTCTGATCGTCAAGGCTCAATCCAGAGAATTCAGATTTTGAATTGATTCCTAATATACCTGCATTACTATTCTTATAGATATGATGAGTGCCGTGTTGAAAGATCGAATCACCATAATGTTTATATGCCCTAATAAGCTCAAAGAAGTCTGATCTATTGTCTTCAACTAAGAGATTGGTATCCTTGCATTCAGGAACTACTCCTAAAATAGATTTTATACCAAAATCTTCTATTTGCGATTTCAAGGGTAAAAATTTACTCCAAGACATGCCAGGAGTTATGTCATCAAATCTTAATAAAAGCTTAGACATTATCTTTCAATATAGATATTATCATCTGCTATTCGCTGGTTAACTAAATAAGCACTGATAATAAAAAAAATTAGAATCTGCCCTCTCTCTAGACTGTAAGTATGAAATAACAGTAATGGGAGTGTTGATATTAATAACAATCTGCTAAAAGTCTTTACTTCTTTATTTTCATCAAAAATAGTGAAGATAAATCTATATCCAATAAGTAAAAAAACTATTGCGATAAATATTCCATAATCAGATATAAGATGAAAAAATTGTAAATGAGGCTCTTGTAACCATATTGGATCAGCCCATTTCTCAATTCCCATTCCAGAAAATATAAAAAATGGATTCAACAATATATCTCCAATAAAAGAAATTATAATGTCTATCCTTGATGAATCTGAAAGCAGGCTACCAATAAATCTTAAATTCGAGTAATCGTTATAAATGATAATTACAAATGAAGCAGCAAAAATAGATGAAAGTAATGTGATAATCATTGTAATAAATGGTTTTTTTATTAACATAACTGAGAAAAATATAAGCAAACAAGAAACCATCAAGCTTCTTTGTCCAGTTACAAAAACTGCAGTTAGAGTGATTGATAAGAAAAATACGAAGCTTACAAAATTTGATTTTCTTATGAGGTATTCATAAGAAGCTATTGCTAATGTAAAAATATAAACTGAAGAGGTTCCAGAAAATATTGGGCTAAATCTTCCACTTCCGTCATCGACAACTAAAGGTATATTAGTTAAGTATCCTAGTAAAAATAAACCACTTAATAAAATTGATAAATATTTTATAGAATTTGCAAAATCGTTAAAAGAATAATATTCACTAAAAATTAAACAAAAGATTGTAACTATATTGAATAAAAATAAGAATTGAAGAACATTAAGCATTGAATCAGAATTTATATCAAAAAAGATTACATTTAAAAATAATATAATTAATAGAAAAAAATTTATTAAGCAAATCTCAATTATTCTATTTTTGTGAATAACAATATTTCTTAAAACAAAAAACGCTGCAACAAATAAAAGTATATAAATATCTAATATTGAAAAGTTACCAATTAGGGTAAATATCCCACTTAATGGAATCAAGGTAATCAAAAAAAACAGAGATATTGCTTTAGTCATTTTTATATGTTTAATTCATTATAAAGTATATATATATTCAATAAAGATAATTAGATTTTATAAGATTTAGTATGAAAATTTGTGTCTGTAGATGTAAATTATAAATGCTAATAATTGAGAAATAACTAAGCAAACAAGCATAAATAAAATATCGGTTCCTGTACTATTCTTAAAAAAAGATAAATAAATTTCTTTTAGCGAGAGTGTGGTTACAAATATAAAAAATAAAGGAAGTAAAAATAGATATAATAATTTTCTTAATACTAAATTAATGCCATAAATAAATCCTGATCTAAAAATAAATGAAATAAAAATTAAAAATTGTATTATGCAGAAAGTATATGTCGCTCCATATACTCCAAATATTTTTATTAGTAAGAATAGTCCTGGTATGTATATTATTGAATTAACTAATAAAATATAGAGGGCGTCTCTTGAATAATTTGAACTTAAAAGAAGCCCATTAAATAAAGGAATAAAGGCAGCAAACATTGCGCCGAGCAAATATATTGGGAATAATTTAATAATTTCTTGAGATAATGGTTTCTCTAAATAAAATCTTAAAACTTCATCAGAAAAAAATATTAAGAAAAGACTTATTGGTAACAATATCAAAGATGCTATAGGTATATATTCACCTAGTTTATTTAACAATGCATCTTCTTGTGATTGTTCAGATAGTCTTGAAAAGGCTGGAAAAGAAACTGAACCAATAGGGTTGCCTAAGGCTAGTATTGCTGAACCATATAAAACCATCACAGAATATTCACCAAAAGATTCTAAAGGTAGATTAGAAACAATAATCATCTTATCTATTTGCGACAAAATTATCCCAATTAATGAAATAGAAAAAGCAGTAAAAATAAAATTCTTTTGACTTATGATAAATTTAAAATTGAAGTCAATTTTTTTTCTTAAATTATTAAAGTTCCAACAGTAAAATCTTGTAACAAGTAATTCTAAAAAAACGACTATAACTTGAAATGTGAAGAATGAAACTATGTCAAAATTAAATTTAGCTAAAGCCAGTCCACTTCCTCCCATTCTTATGGTGCTAAAAAAAATCATTAGGATATTTAAATCCACTATTTTTTCAAAACCTGTTAGTGCTGCTTGGTAAATTATTATTGGAAACCTTAAGGAAATCTGAAGAATTATTAGAAAAACTGAAATGCTTACAATTGAACTGGTAAGACTTTCTGGATTTATGAAACTATTATGAAAAATAGACAGCGGAATGCCAACAATACACAAAACAACAATAGCCATAAAAATAAAAAGATATTCAAAAGATTTTAATGTTCCTGAAATTTCATTAATATCAATCTTTTTGGATCTTAGTTTTGCTATTGCCCTATTTAATGATAATGGAAAACCGAATTCTAAAGCCATTAGCAAGCTTTGCATTAAAACAAAAAAACCAATCAATCCATAAGATTCTATACCAAGATATTTTATATAAATTGGGGTCAATAAAAAGACAAGGAGCATATTCCAGACTCTTGCAATCAAAGAAAACAAAACTTTAACAATTTCAATAGTATTTAAATTTTTGTAATTAAATATTTTCAATATTTATCTATGTCTTTTGGAATTAAATAAACTTTTCTTTAAAAAATGTAATATTTTTTGGGGCACGAATAAAAATGCTAATGCAGTAAATACATCTAAAATATTAAAAAATATATCTTTTATGAATATTTTTATATATTTTATAGACTCAAGTCTTCTGCCTTTTGAAATTAAAAGATTTCTAATTAATGAATTCAGTGTATATCTATAATATTTTTTTGCCATATTATTTTTATAGTTGTCAAATAGATATTTTCTTGTGTATAAGGCCCATTCAAAATATATTTTTGAATTTTTTCCTTTGGTGACATTATCCTCACCCCAACCAGCTTCAAGAATTATTTCTTTTTTTATTTTTTCAATATATGTGTGGTTCATTGCTACATCATAAAAAGATTTAAAAAAATCTTGTGGTTTAAGAAAATAACCTAAAAATTTAATCCAAAATTCTTTTCTATAAGTGAATAAATAATCGGTTTGAACATAGTCATCAGACATAATTTCATTGCTTAAAAATCGATCTCTTTTTAATTTGCTATGTTTTTTATGTAAAAGTTCTTTTGACCCTTCATTGGTGAATAAGAAACCTATCTTCCAAGTATTATTATCTTCCTCTTGATAGGTTTCTATTATCAAGTTAAATGCGTTTTTCTTAAAAATATCATCTGATCCAGCAAAAATTACAATATCGCCATTGATTTTTTCTAAAATCTTTGAGTTGTATATGGCAACTGGATGCCCTTCGTTGTTATTGAACTTTTCATAGAAAATCTTATTAGAATTCAAGCTCTTAATAGCATCATCTGTTCCATCATTTGAGCCGTCATCAACAATTAAAATTTCCCAATCATCATGGTCCTGTTGATTTACAGAGTTTATTAGTCTGAGAATTTTTTCTCTTCTATTATATGTAGATGTGAATATAGAAATTTTCAATTTATTCTCTATTTAAATTTTCTTGCTGGATTACCAATATATGTAGATTTTGATTGCGTATCTTTTATTACAACAGCACCGATCCCTATAAATGACTCTTTCTCAATTTTTACTCCCTCTAAAATAGTACATTGCGCACCTAACCATGAACCTTCACTAACATAAACGCTTCCACACAAAGTTACACCGGGAGTCATAATAACATTTTGTTCAATAATACAATTATGTGCGATATGCACGTGGTCATCAGTCTTAACTCCATCCATAATAATTGTATCTTCTATGGTTCCTCTATTTACAGTATTCATAGATCCCAACTCAACATTGTTACCAATGATAACTGATCCAAAATGAGGTATTTTAATAAAAGACTTGTCCTCATCTTTTACCACGCCAAATCCCTCTTCACCGATAACTGTATTGCTCTTAATATGACAATCTGAACCAATCGATACATTATTAGAAATATGGACATTTTTTTCTATGATAGTATTTTTACCAATGATAACGTTTTCTCCTACTGAAGAGTATGCGCCAATACTAACATTGTCTGCTATATTAGTTTTGTTATGAATAAAAGCAGAATTATGAATATCATGTTTTCTGGTTTTACTAAAAAAAGATCTTAAAATTTTGGCGAATGCCAGTCTTGGGTTATCAATTTGGATAATATCAAATTTAACACTTTCATTTAAATTAAATTCTATTGGGGCTATAACAAGTTCTGATTTTATTTTTGAACTATCAAGAGTATTTTTATTAATCCAAGAAATAGTTTTAGTTTTTGTATTATTAATTGAGGAGAATCCAGATATAACAATATCCTTAGATAAAATGTTGTCTTGAAAATTATGTACTTCAAAATTTTCAATAATAAATTCTTCTAATTCTTTTAAGGTTCTACTCATTTTTTATTTATTTGGTCTATTGTCTTGATGTAATAATTTATTATAGTCATCGAGCGTTTTTTTCTTTCTTAAATCAAGCAAATGCTTGATCTTATTATTTGGAGATAATTCATTGTTTTTAATCCACCAACCAGGATGTGTCAAAATTTGTATTCTTTGATTATTTTCTTTTATGAAATCTTGCATATTTTTTTCTTTCCATACTCCATTACTGTCAGAACAGTATTTAAATGAAGAGCGGATATCATCTGAATATACATTTATCATCTCACTATATTTAACTTTTCTAAAATTCTGAGCTTCTAAAGTAGGATTATGGAAAGAAAAAACAGTAATTTTTTTATTACAAATTTCTTCTAAAATAATTTTTTCAAATTTAAGATATTTTTCTAATAATTTTTCTGAATTAATATTATAAGCTCCAATATCAAAATGAATCCCAACCTGATGTTTAAGACTGACTATTTCTTTAATTATATCTTTGATATTATTTTCAAAAACATTATAAAATTGTGACCCAAGTTGAAAGAAATAAGTTCCTTTTACAGAATTATCGTGCTCCATCCTGGCAAGATTTAAAGCTGCTTGAGGAGAAAAATCTACATCATGCCTCCATATAACTTGCCTACGTTTGCTTTTATTTTTAATTTCATTAAAAAAAATAAATTCATATTTATAATGCCTCAATAAAGCAAGTGATTCCTCATAAAATTCTAATGAAAATTGGTTTTTTCTTCTTTCCATTTTTAGGTTAGTCTTTTTCTAATCGATTTGATAATTTGATCAGGTGTGATAACTTCACTTTTATATTCAATTAGCTTTATTTTTATTTTTCCATCCCCCGAAGCTACTTCTATGTATCCTTCAGATATAAGTGTTATTTGCCCAGGAATTGCATTAAACACTTCATTATCATGTTGAATGGAAGCATCCCAAATTATTAATTTATCTTCACCGTAATTACAAAATGCTCCAGAATATGGCTTGTTAGATGCATTGACAAGCCTGACTATAGTTTCAGACGAATCTTTCCAATTAATTTTTCCATCTTCTGGCATCCGAGGATAACATCTAAGTGCATTCTTTATATTTTTATCTTGCTCTTCAATTATAAATTTTGGATTCTTTTCTAAATTTTCAATTGCATTTAAAAATAACAATGGAATTTCTTTTTTCATCCATTTCCAAATATCTCCTACTTTTGTTTCTATATTTATTTTTAAAAAATCTCTTGCAATAATATCCCCACTATCAAGTTCACCTCCTATCATTTTATGAATACAAAGACCAACTCTATCCTCTTTGTTTATTATTGCCCAAGCTTGGCAAGCATTACCACGATATCTTGGCAGATCTCCTCCATGGGCGTTTAAGATGCCCATTTTGAAACAATCAATTACTTGTTGAGAAATAATACCGCTATAGTTAACACTTATAGCAATATCTATATTATCAAATTTCTTAATGCTACTAATTTCTTCTTGAATTTTTGCACTATGTATAAAACCTGCTCCTATTTCATTAGCAAATGTCTGAAAGTCTTTAGAGGTTTTTGTATACTCTGGAGCCTCTTTTGCAGTAATAATTAGCTTTATTTCATGGCCATGATTAATAGCTTCTTTCATAAAATTAAATAAAATTTCACTTCGACCAATTACAGCAATCTTCATAATTTTTTAAATCTATGTCCTATATTTATCTGCTTTATCTTGACTCTCTTCGGGACCATATGTGATTGTAAGGATTTATTGAGATAACTTTTAAATTCTTTTAAATCAAATTTATCATTGCTTGGTTGAACATCTATTTCAACGTGCTGACCGGTTAAAGGATTATCTCTTGAAATAACTTTTACATTAAGTACATTTTTAAATGCCATGGCAACAAGTTCAACTTCCGATGCCATAAATTTTAAGCCAGCAACATTAATAACATCCCCAATTCTACCTGTGACTTTATAGTATCCTTCTTTTTCATCAACTACATCATTCGTGTTATACCAGCCATCTTTATCAAATGGCGATTCAGCATTAAGGTAACCCATCATTTTTGTATTTGACCTAATGTATAAAATGCCGTCAACAACTTTTGTTTCTACTCCTTCACCCCCGACCTTCATATACAAACTATCTCTGCTTTTTGATTTTACTCTCAAAATACCAAGTTCTGACATTCCAAAAGTTTGTCGAAAATCAATATTTGGTAAAAGTTCACACAATTTATTCAATGTAATCTGATCCATTCTTTCAGTTCCATATGTAATAATTTTTAATGAATCAGGAATTTCATGAGGAACTAGACCACTTAAAAGCATCATTCTTAAGAACGTCGGAGTTGTTGGCAAAACTTCAACATCATTGTTTGCACAGGTTTCGAGAATAGATTCAATTGTTCTGTCTTGTGGTGCAACTACAGTACCTTTATTGAAAAGAGTATGTAAAAGAGTATTTAAACCTCCTATATGATCAAACAATAGAAAGTTAATTGTTTTCAATGTTGGTCTAGGAGTTTCAAATCTTTTTAAAAAATGTGTAAGGTCATGAAGTATTGCCTTTGGCCTGCCAGTTGTTCCCGTTGAAAATAATACTAAGCCAGGTTTTTTTTTATTTCTTAATTCTTCTAATATAATATTTTCAGCTTTGTGAGATCTTTTTATCACCATCAAATCTTTAATGATAAAGTCAACAAGAGCGGATTCAAAAAAATATTCATGTTGTTCCGATGTATCCTTGGTAAGTGGAACTATTACAGTGCCTAAATCAATTAGCCTTAATAGTGTCAAAATTGAATCAGGGTCAAAATCACCGATTAAGGCTACAACATCTCCTTGTTCAATTTCAGATAAGTCAATTGGATTTTGTGATGCTATATCACTAAAATTTAATTTTTTTTTTGGATGGATTAAAAAAGGGTATTCAACGCCATCCCAAATGTTTGTTAATCTTTCAATTATTGTCATTATACGCCTCCAACATTCAAGACTTGACCACTTATCGATGAGGTTTTTGTATCTAATAGAATGTCAACTAAATTACAAATATCAGATTCTTTAAATTTTTTCTTTATGATTTGCTGATCAATTATATTTTGTATTTGTTGATTGCTAACTCCTTTAATTAAATCTGTATCAATAGGACCAGGAGCTATACAATTAACATTTATATTAAAATCAGACATTTCTCTTGCAAATGATTTTGTAAAACCCTCTACTCCTGCTTTTGATGCAACATAAATGGATTCACCTTTTAAACCTAAAGATACTGCAATTGTAGAAAAATTAACAATATTTCCTTTTTTGTTTCTTAGCATCAAAGGAGCAAAAAGTTGACAACAATATATTGTGCCAAGCAGATTTACATTTATAATTTTTTGTGATGTTGGTGAAGGAGTAGTTAAGGCCAAATTCATTGACGCTATGCCTGCAGCATTAATTAATGCATGAATTTTTATTTTTTTTGATTTTATTTTTCTTGCAAGATTCTTAATATCTTCATAAATTGAAACGTCACAACTTGCTGCCTCAAACTCAAGATCTTTGATATTTCTTGCAATTCCAAATACCTCGTGTCCTTGTTTTATTAAATTTTTAGCAATTGCGTTCCCAAGACCCCTGCTTGCTCCTGTCACAATTATCATTTTAATGATTCTGCATATTGTGATAAGAACTCTTGCGCTAGAGATCGTGGTGATTTGAATATACTCCTAGATTTTGACATTGCATCGTCAGATGCCCAATCAAAATAAAAATCATTATCTTCAGCTATATCTTCAAGACTAATGCATAATTCGAGCAAGTTCATTGAATCTAAGAGGCTATCGCTTCCAACAAGCATTGAATCCTGGTTAACTTCTTCATGTATATTATTTTCTTTAAGCTTTAGTTTAATAAAATCAACTATCTCATCAATTATCTTATCTAGGTTCATATTAATCCTTAAATTTTGGTATTATATCAACTAGACAGGTATACCTAAACCAGTTTTTTCTGCCTTTAGTAAGGACTCTTCTGTTGATAACCCTTTTAATCTAGATCTTGTTATTATTTCACTTAACTTCAAACCAGCAGTATGAAGATCAACAATTGGTTTTGGTCCAACATATTCTGTAGTTACTGACATAAATCCAAATGGTGCTAACACTTTTGGATTCAATAATAGTCCAGGATCATCTTCTTCGATTTCAACTTTTCCGCAAATATGTATCACATTTATATTATTATTCTTAATTTCTGAAATATCTAATAAACCACGCTCGCCAATTAAAACACTAGAGTCATTATGCTCTGCAATTACAATAGCGTCGGAAGAATATATTTTATTTTTTTTAATTTCATTTGGAACATATAAATCACATGATGCGCCCATGTTTGTCAAACATGACATGATTGATTCACCGAATGGATTGGTTCCTATAATTGATATTCTTGAATTGTAAATTTCGATTCCACTCTCTAGCAAAAGCTTTGCAGCTAATATTCCAACATAATTAAAAGTATTTAGACGCGCATCACCCTCATTGGTTCCAATCACTGGTAAAGACTTCTGATGACAATAATCTATATCAATATCAGATTTCCTAAGTTCCCATGGCTCCCACATGAGGGATACAGATGCTGTAATTGGTAATTTATCTATAAGCTCTTTGTTAATAGGTCTTACAAATCCCAAATTAGTTACAATATCACACTTATCAGCAAATACAGATGGTGAGGAGTTAGAGTACTCAATTTTCTTTAATCCCAGCCTTTCTGAGCATCTATTGCAAAAATCTATAACATCATCCGAATTGCCATACTTAGAATCTTTTGTAATTGCATAAACTTTCTTTGCATTTGCCTTTGCTGCAATAAGGCTTGTAGCAACAAAATTACCTGAAGCACCCTCTGTCAAGACTGTTAGATCAGTCAAATCAAGTTCAAATAGATTAATTGCTTTATCAATTAGCTTATCAAGTCTTTTTAAATCGAAAGAATTATATTTAATTATATCTGTCATAAATTAATATCAATATATTCATTGGTATTTAGCAGGGACCAAATTAAAAGTCTTCTATTTTTTTTTCCTGACAAGTGTTGATTAATAAGTTTACTTGTTTCCTCGAAATCAAAATATTCATAAATAGAAGCGTTTTTGTTTAATAACTTATTTCTAACATAATTGATACTATCTCCTTTAAACCAACTAGAATCTGGAGAGCTAAATCCTTGTTTTTCTGACTCCGTAATACTTTTTGGTATATATTTGCTCATAACTTCTCTTAAGATTTGTTTACCTTCATTCGTTTTCTGAAATACGCTTGATTGTTTATTACCATAGGTATTCTCATTGATTTTAGTTATTTCATTAATATTACTAATTTTCATTGAAACTGGGCATCGCATTGAAAAATCTACCAAGTCGTTATCCATGAATGGTACTCTTGTTTCTAAGCTATGAGACATGCTTATTTTATCTTCTATGACAAACAGTCCATGTAAAAATGTCTTCGACTCAAAATATAATGAATTATTAATACATTGTTTTATAGAGGTATCTTTATTTTTTAAATCTTTAAAAACAGATTTGAATATTTCCCTTGTGTCAACATTTTTTACTTCATTCCATATTGGAGAAAATACGTTTTTTTTATCTTCTTGTTTTAGTAATCTTTGCCAAAAATCATAATATTGATCAACATATTCATCAAAATTATTGCTTTTTGCTGCTCTGTAGTATCTCCATGGGTAACCACCAAATAATTCATCTCCTCCAGCACCAGATAACACAACTTTTACAAATTTACTTGCTAACTTTGCAACGTAATAATTTGGATAGCTTTGTCCAACACGTGGCTCTTCTAGACAATATGCTAAGTCATGTAAACATCTTTCCATGTCTCCTGCTTTGAGAACCATTTCATAATGTTCAGTTTTAAATAAATATGACATTGATTCTGCTTTTTCCCTCTCATCAAATGCTAATTCTAATCCCGATGCAGAACTCAAATCGAAACCACATGTGAATGTATTAATATATGGAAGGTGCATAGAAGCCAATGCGGTTAATGTACCAGAATCCATTCCACCTGATAAATAAGAACCAATCTGAACATCTGATACCATTTGTCTTTTTACAGCTTGCTGAAGAAGCCTATTTAGCTCTTCCCTTAATTCGCTTGGATCGCCTTTTTCAATTTCATTAAAATCATAATCCCAATAATACTCTTTTGTTATTTGTCCAGAAATTAGATTTACTTTCATAATTGTTGCTTGTTCTACAATTTCTATATTTTTCTGTAATGTTTTGCTGGTAAAAAAATTCTGAAAGGTAAAATATTCGTAGAGTGCCTCTTTATCGAGATCACTTTTAAAATCTGGATGACTTAAAATTGCTTTTTGTTCAGATCCAAAAAGAATTAGATCTCCTATTTTTGAAAAATAAAGTGGTTTTATTCCATATCTATCTCTAACAAGAAATAATGATTTTGTATCTCTATCATAAACAACAAAAGCAAACATTCCATTAAACTTAGTTATACATTTTTTTCCCCATTCGATCCATGATCTCAAAACTACTTCTGAATCTGTTTTTGAGTAAAAAATGTGTCCTAAAGAGATTAATTGCTTTCGAATTTCTTTGAAGTTATAAATTTCTCCATTATATGAAACTACTAAATTTTTATTATTTGAAAACATTGGTTGAGAGCCTTTTTCAGAAAGATCAATTATTGAAAGTCGTCTATGACCTATCGCAATATTTTCGTGTAAGAAAAAACCTTCCCCATCAGGACCTCTATGCTCTATAGCATCAGTCATTTTTTTTAGTATGGATTGTTTAACAGGTGATCCATTAAGATTTATGTAACCAGCAACACCACACATCTATTTCTTAAACCTGCCGCTATGACAAGCTTCTTCAGAGTGAACTTCAGTTCCAGATAAATTACTTTCTTTAAGCATATTTAAAAACTCGTCTTTGGTGTATCTTTCTGCATTTGACGGCGCATACCAGTCAAAATTTGTAGATATAGAATTTTCCAATCCTAGCTCCTCATTCCAAAAACATTTTATGAAATTCCAATAGATAAATCTCTGAATATCCATTTTACCGCCCTTTATATCTAATAGTGGAATATCTGGTACATCAATTTTTATTTTTAGGTCTGACAATGTCTTACCTAAATCAGTTATTTGTTTACTCATTTCCCACATATCTTCTTTAGATACATCTTTAGTTTTGCTTCTAAAATGCTCGTCAAGCAATTCCCTAGGTAATGCCTTCTTTGCATATACATAGACTGCAAGTTCTCCATCATCCATAAGAATTCTTGATAACTCATTCATGGTCAATTGGGGGTTTTCAGTATGATGAATTACTTGATCGCAACTTACATAATCAAGCTTTTTATCTTTTATGTTTGTATTTGCAATATCGCCCTTAATAAATTCTAAATTGTCTATATTTTTATAGGTTTCTCTAGCTATAAAAACAGAATCAGAATAGTCCATTCCTATTACAAGAGTATCAGGAGATAAATCTGCAAACCATTTAGCTTTGTATCCCAAACCACAGCCTGCATCAAGGACAATTCTTTTTGTTTTAAGATAGTCTTTTAGAGATGTTTCATTTTCAAAATTATATAAACTTAAATACCATTCTTTCTGAAACTCAAAAAATTTTTCTTGGCTTTTAATTTCATCTTGGCTATAGATTTCCCACTTATTGGAAAACGCAATATTTGTTTGCGTTTGATTTTCATGATCAGATTCTTCAGATGCAATCCATACACCATTTTTTATTTCAATATCTTCTATAAATAAATCATTAATTTTCATACATTTCCTAGATAATATTAGAAACTTCTCTTCACAGTGCTTACTATGAAATCAAGTTCTTCTTCTTTTAAGCCATGAAAAAGAGGAAGGGAGATACTGCACTCATTCAAAAGATAAGCATTGAAAAAATCTTCCTTTTTAATATTATATTTTTTTTTGTAAAAAGATAGCATGTGCACTGCATGAGTGGCAGGTCTAGTAGAGATGCCAATATTTTGTAATTTATCCATCCATTTATTTCTTTTTTTGTGAATTTCATTGATGTTATTTTTCTTAATTTCATTAGGCTTAAATATACATGGATATGATTGGTAACTATGTTCATATCCGCTGTCCACTTGAGGGGTTTGAATCCATTCTATGTCTTTGAATTCATCATCATATACTTTAGCAATTTTTTGTCTTTCTCTTACAATATCATTCGCTCTGTCCATTTGAGCAGAACCAAGCGCAGCTTGAAGATCGGTCATCCTTTGATTATAACCAGCATCAGGATGATCAGCTAAAAGATATGGTTTAGGTCCGTGATGTCTTTGTAAGTCCGAAATCTCAGCACCATGATCTCTTAACCTTCTAATCTTTCTATCTAATTTGAAGTTGTTAGTTGTGACCATTCCACCCTCACCTGTTGTTATAGCTTTTCTAGGATGAAAACTAAAGCAACCAGTATCGCCAATAGTGCCAACATGACTACCATTATATTTTGAGCCAAACCCACATGCAGCATCTTCAACAACAGACAATTTATATTTTTTTGCTAGCTGCATAATTGGATCCATATCTGCCGATAAACCAAATAAATGAACAGGGAGAATTGCTTTTGTTTTCTTGCTTATTTTTGATTCAATTTCAGACACATCAATATTAAAAGTATCTTTTTGAACATCGCAAAAAATTACTTTTCCTCCAAGATGCTCCACAACATTGGCCGTTGAAATCCAAGTTAGTGCCGGAACTATTGCCTCATCACCAGGACCAAAACCCATTGAAGCTAAGGATAAATGCAAGGCAGATGTGCAAGATGTAACAGCTATAGAATGATTAGAATTTGTGAATTTAGACCATTTATTTTCAAACTTTTCTACCTGGGGCCCCTGAACCAACCAACCAGATTCAAGAGGGACTCTAACACTATTAATTTCATCCTTTGTTAATGATGTTCTAGCTATTGGAATTTTCATGAGATATTTCTTTTACGCCAATTAATTAATTTTTGAAGACCTGATTTAAGATCATAGCTATATTCAAAACCAAGATCTTTTTTTGCTTTCTCAGGACACCCTATTCTATTTTGCACCATTCTTCTAGCGTCATCTTCACTGTAAGGTTTATATTTTACTTTCAAGTTTGATTCTTTTAATTTTAAAATTAAATCACATAGTTCCTTAATACTAGTTTGAATTCCTGATCCAACATTATAGAACTCATCAGATGCTGATGATAAAAGAGCATTCACATTTGCCTTTGCAACATCCTCAACATAAATAAAATCATATGCTTGAGTTCCATCACCATTTATTTCTGGCGGTTCATTTGCCTCAATTTTATTTAGCATGATTGGAATTACTCCTGTATAAGCAGCAGTTTGATCTTGATGTGGCCCATATACATTCATATATCTTAAACCGACATAATCTAATCCATATCTATCATAATAAGCCTTACACATAGCTTCACCAGCAATCTTGGTAGCACCATAAAAATTTTTATTCATAAACGGATGTTCTTCTGTCATTGGAACTTCAACAGCGTCTCCATAAACAGATGCAGATGATGAATAAACAAGTTTCTTTATTTTATTCTTCACGCAAGCTTCAAGTATATTAAATGTGCCCTCAATATTTACGTGAAAGGCGGTTCTAGGATAATCCTTGCAATGTAAAAGCCACATTGCAGCAGTATGTATTACATAATCGCACCCTTTCATTGCTGTATCTAGAACATCAGTATCTCTTATATCTGCTCCACCTAGAAACAATGTGCATCTCTTATCATGAGCATATGGATCAAGATACGATTCTTTTCCTCTTGCAAAATTATCATATACAACAACCTCAGCTACATCATGATCTAATAATTCTCCAACAATATGACTTCCAATGAACCCAGCTCCTCCTGTAACTAAAATTTTTGAACCTTTTATTTCATTCATCATCTTTCTCCAAATTAGAAATTAACAACTGTATTGATAATTTTATTTTGATCTTCTGATTTTAAATATGGGTGCATTGGGATTGATATTACTCTTTTAGATAAATTGTCAGAAATTGGTGTATTGCCTTTACAGTATTTGGTATATGCTGGAGATAGATTAATTGGATGTGAATAATGAATAGCGCATGGTATATTACTACTTTTAAGATGTTTTATAAAATTTTCTCTATCGTCTAACATTAATGTATATTGAGCAAATACACTGGTCCTGTCAGATTTTTGATGAACTCTCTCAACACCGTATTTATCAAAAGATTCATTATAAATTTTTCCAATTCTAATTCTTTCTTTAACTTCCCAATCAAAGTTTTCTAATTTTGCTAGAACAATTGCTGCCTGCAATGTATCCATTCTTCCTCCAACACCTATCCTGGTATACCAGTGTTTACTCTCTTGGCCATGAAGTCTAAGCTCTCTAGAAGCTTGAGCTATCTCGTCATCATCCGTAAAAATTGCTCCGCCATCTCCATAGCAACCGAGGGGTTTGCTGGGGAAAAAGCTGGTGCAACCAATTTTTGATAAGCTACATGATGATAATTCTTTGTAGCTTGCACCAAAGCTTTGAGCAGCATCTTCGATAACAACTAGATCATGTTTTTTTGCTAATTCATTAATTTCATCCATATCTGATGGCTGCCCATACAAACTTACTGGCATTATCGCTTTTGTGTTATTTGTAATTAATTTCTCAATATTATTAACATCTATATTGCATGTATTGGGCTCAACATCAGCAAAAACAGGGACTGCACCCAATAATGCAATTACCTCAGCTGTTGACACCCATGTGAATGGAGTGGTAATAATTTCATCTCCTGATTTCGTATCTAAAGCCATTAAACTAATTAAAAGCGCTTCGGTACCACTTGAAACTGAGATGCAGTGTTTGGTATTAGTATATTTTTTTAAATTATTTTCAAGCTCAACAATTTCTGGACCCATTATGTAATTACCATGCTGCAAAACTTTATGAATTCTTTCATCAATATTTTTTTTAATTAATTTTTGCTGAGATTTAAGATCTATAAATTCCATAAATGCTGATTATGTTAACTACATTGACATTTTATTCGAAAAACATACTTTTAACTATTAATTTGGTTTTTCATTGACCTTAACCCCATTTTTATCCATCCAGCCTATACGAACTGCAGGAACTCCAGCCATCAAAGCATATGATTCCACATCTTTAGTTACCACAGCTCCAGCTGCAATAAATGCATACTCGCCTATTGTGACTCCACATATGATTGTTGCATTAGCTCCAATGGATGCGCCTTTTCTAACATAAGTTTTCTTATATTCATCTTTTCTATTAACTGCTGAACGTGGATTTATAACATTTGTAAAAACCATACTTGGTCCACAAAAAACATCATCTTCTAAGTACACTTCATCATATATACTTACGTTGTTTTGAATTTTACAGCCATTACCAATTTCAACATTATTTGCAACATAAACATTCTGTCCTAGCGAACAATTTCTTCCAATTTTTGCTCGTGAACATATGTGCACCCAGTGCCATATCATTGTGCCATCTCCAATTGATGCTCCATCATCAATTAGTGCTGTTTCATGTTTTACAAATTTCATATATTTATTGATTTTTTTAATTTATTTGATTTAAATGCTGCCTCTATGATTTTTAATGACTTGATTCCCTCATAACCATCTGTTTCTGGTTTCTTTCCAGATTGAAGAACATTTAAAATATTTTCATAATAAGGGGCATGAGAAAATCCAGATGGATACTCAGCTATTTTTTCAACAGAGTTATCAAAATCAGACATTTCTTTAAATTGCCATTTTTTAAATTTATTAAGACTTGGTCCTCCCAATTTTACAGTGCCTTTTTCACCAATAATTGTTAGTGAGCATTCTAAATTAGATGGATAGGTCAGTACAGTAATTGCGATTGATCCAAGCGAACCATCTTTTAGTTTTAAGTTAATAACAGATGAATCTTCTGATTCTATATTTCTACCCAACGTAGAACAATATGAACTTATTTCCGTTACAGGTCCGAAAAGCCAATCTATGAGATCTATATAATGGCTGCCCTGATTAAGTAAGGTTCCTCCATCCATTTCTAAAGATCCCCGCCAATCTGCAGTATCATAAAATTCCTGTGGCCTTGTCCAAAATACATTTAAATTAACCATATACAATTTTCCAAACTTATCAGATTTAAGGGCATTTTTAATCATTTGAATTGGCTCTGCAAATCTTACTTGTTTTACAACAAAGAGCTGAGTGTTATTTTCCTTGCTAATTTTGATCATTTCTTCTGCATCTTTTACATTAACCGCCATAGGTTTTTCAGTTATGACATGCAGTCCAGCATTTGAAGCATCTATGGTCTGACTATAGTGGAGTCCATTAGGTGTTGTTATTATTAAGCAATCAGCATCCGTTTTTTCTAACATTTCACGATAGTCTGAATAGGCATTAGCAGATGTAATTGATTGGGTTTCTTGTAAAGCTATTGGGTTTATATCACATACATCTTGCAGGACACATCGTTTATTAAAATTATTTATTGCCTCAATGTGTTTCTTTGATATTCTACTGCAACCCAATAAAGCGAATTTTATCTTGCTATTATTTAAAACATTCATATATTTATTACAATTAATTAATTTTGTAAAATTTTTTATACCAATTAATAAACTCGTTAACGCCATCTTTTATTGAGGTATTTGGTTTAAAAGATACCCACTTCTCGAGTCTATTAGTATCAGCAGAAGTATATTTAACATCACCTGCCTGCATTGGCATAAAATTTATCTTCGCTTTTTTTTCAAGTATATTCTCTAATGTATTGATATATTTCATTAATTTTTGTGGGTTATTATTACCTATATTAAATATTCTATAGGGAGCATTGCTCACATCTGGTTTAGGATCTTTTGTTGAAAATTGTTTACATGCAGTAGAATCTTTATCAAGAACTCTTACAACGCCCTGAACAATGTCACTTATAAATGTAAAATCTCTCACCATGTCTCCATTATTAAATACATTAATTTCTTCCTCATTCAAAATAGCTTTAGTAAATAAAAAAAGAGCCATGTCTGGTCTGCCCCAGGGGCCATAAACTGTAAAGAATCTTAGTCCTGTAGTTGGCAAATTAAATAAGTGGCTGTATGTATGTGCCATGAGTTCATTTGATTTTTTTGTTGCGCCGTAAAGACTTACAGGATGGTCTACATTTTGATCTTCTGTAAAAGGAGTCGAAGTATTGCTTCCATAGACGCTTGAGCTACTTGCGTAAACAAGATGTTGAATTTCATACATTTTGCAGACCTCCAATATGTTTACAAATCCTTGTATATTTGACGAAATATATGCATCAGGATTTTCTAAAGAGTAGCGAACCCCAGCCTGAGCTGCAAGGTTGATTACTTTTTCAGGATTATATTTTTTAAAAATAATATCTAGAGCTTTTTTATTGCATATGTCGATTTCATGGAATGTGAAATCAAGATATTCTTGTAAAGAATCTAATCTTGCTTTTTTGAGTGATGTATCATAATAATTGTTTAAATTGTCTATTCCTATAACCGCGTCACCTCTCTTAAGGAGCGTTTCAGCTACATGCATACCAATAAATCCCGCAACACCAGTTAAAACTATTTTCAATTCTTATAACCTCATATCTATAATATTTTTAGGTAAGATTGATTTACAGTCCACTATAACTCCATTTTTTTCGCACAACGATTTGATATCATCATTATTAATTTTTTTAAAGTCATCGTGAGCAACTGCTACAACAATAGCATCATATTTAATATCTTTTGGGATCATATTTAAACAATCTATACCATATTCATCCTTTGCTTCTTTTTTATCAACAAGAGGATCAAATACATGAACAAGGTGTTCATTGTCTTCAAAAACTTTAATTATGTCGACTACCTTGGTATTTCTAATATCTGGGCAATTTTCTTTGAATGTCAGTCCCATAATTAAGATTTTATAATTTTCTTCTTTTTGACTTTTCTGCTTTATTAATTCTATTGTTTTGTTAGAAACATACTCACCAATTGAATCATTAATTGTTCTGCCAGAAATTATAACTTTAGGCTTGTAGCCTACTTTTTCTGCTTTAAAAGTTAGATAATATGGATCTACACCAATACAATGCCCTCCTACGAGGCCAGGTCTAAATGGAAGAAAATTCCACTTTGTACCAGCAGCCTCAAGCACTTCTATAGTATCAATATCTAAAATATTAAAAATTTTACTAAGCTCATTCATAAGAGCAATGTTTAAATCTCTTTGAGTATTTTCAATAACTTTTGATGCTTCAGCAACTTTAATGCTTGATGCTTTATGAGTGCCGGCTTTAATAATTTTTTTATAAACAGAATCGATTAGATCTGCAGCTTTCTCATTACTACCACTTGTTACCTTAATTATATCAACTAATCTATGATCCTTGTCTCCAGGATTTATTCTTTCTGGACTGTATCCACAAAAGAAATCTACATTTAGTTTGAATCCAGAAATTTCTTCAAGTATAGGCACGCATAATTCTTCTGTGCATCCTGGATAAACTGTAGATTCATATACAACAACATCGCCTTTCTTTAAATATTTTCCAATAGTTTTTGATGCAGCCTCTATTGCAAATGTATCTGGAATATTCTTATCATCAACTGGTGTGGGAACAGAGACTATATAAAAATTTGCATCATTCAAATCATCTTCTTTAGCAGTAAAGAAAAGTTTTTTTGCAGACCTTAGTTCATCTTCAGAAGTTTCTAATGTCTTATCAACATAATTATTTAATTGATAAATTCTTTCCTGATTTAAATCAAAGCCTATTACCTTTAATTGCTTTCCAAACTCAACTGCTAAAGGTAATCCAACATAGCCAAGTCCAATGATAGCAATTTTGATGTCTTCTAAATTCATATTTCTATTTTATATATTTGATTACATCTTAATAACAATTAATGATTATTAATGATGTTTGAACGATTGCGAAATATAACTATCAACACTCCTAAAACAAAGCCAAAAATAATTCCACTAAAAACAATGACTGCTCTATTTGGAGATGATTTTTTTTCTGGAATGATTGGTGGATCAATGACTCTAAATAAATAATCCTTCCTTGAGTATGCCAACATTTTCTTTTCAGTATTTGTTTGAATGAGATTATATAGAACAGTTTTTAACTCACCAGATGCGGTCTTATCTGCCTCTATTCTTAAGTACTCTATTGATCTTTCTGCTTGGTCAACATCAATATTACGCATATAATCATTGAGGTCATCTATAAGATCTTTTAACCATATTTGAGCTTGTATTGGGGAATAGTGTTCAATTTCTACTCTTATGAAGCCATCTTCTTTATCCTCTGTGATTGTCAATATCTTCTCAATCCAAAATTCATAAATTTCCTGGAAAGTAGGTTCTTTAAGACCTTTGTTGTTTACCCATTTTTTTGCATTAACATCGTATATTTTTGAATCATAAATAAGCTCTTTGGTTTCATGGTCCCAACCTTTTGATGCCATCAAAGGTATCGCAACATTATTATCTACAATAAATTTTTTTAAAAAAATTCTTGATTTAAGTATTTCTATGCCAATTGCTGAATTATTTGATGAATTAGGCATCGAAATTCCTGCTAAGCCAGCCAGAGATCCAAAGCTAGATAAACTATTTTGTTGATTAGTTTCAGTAGCACTTGTAAGTAAAACTTGTGATCTATATTTATCTGGTAAAATCAATGAAAATCCAATTGATAGAATTATAAAAATTGAAACCGAAAGAAGAATGGTTTTTTTCTCATTCCATATAAGAGTTATGAGCTTATTTAGGTCAATTACGCTTGAAGAGAGGTTGGCTTCATTTTGATAATTATTCATTTTTAAAATTTACCTGATAGTATATAAATATGCCATAACTAAATTAACACACGTTAATTCTATGATGGTACCCGGAGCCGGACTTGAACCGGCACGCTATTGCTAGCGAGGGATTTTAAGTCCCTTGTGTCTACCAATTCCACCACCCGGGCTTTGCATTTGGTATTTTACAAGCAATTCTTAAATAAATCTCTAAATTTGTTCTTGTGGAGGCTGAAGCCGGAATCGAACCGGCGTAAACGGCTTTGCAGGCCGCTGCATAACCACTCTGCCATCCAGCCACTAACTCATGTATTGTATATGTCTTAAGATTGAATGTGAAAAAAATCTAATCCTTTGTATTATAATTAATATTCTGATCCTTTTCTCTTTTGGTATTAGATTTATAAGTGTTCCTGATATCATTATTTAAATCTATTACTTTTTTAAGAATTTGAAGAGAACTCTCTTCATGAAGAGAGTATTTATAGAATGCCTCAGCATCTTTAGGAAAACATGCGCCACCAAACCCATATCTTCCATCTGGTCCTGGAACCTCCATATGCGACTTACCAAGTCTAGAATCCAATGAAACTGCTTTAATAAGATTTTCCCAACTTTCCTCTGAACCAGATTTTATAAATAATTTATGTAATTCATTAAAAAACATCACTTTAGATGCTAAAAAAGTATTAATAGTAAATTTAATAAACGAAGCAGCTTTTAGATCAGTATAAATAATGTTTTTTGTAATGCATTTTGTATAATTTTTATAAAAATCCGTAATTTGGCTGAAATTTTTATTAGTCCTGCCAATAACAATGAAATCTCCATTTATAAAATCATCAAAAGCATTTTTTTCAGTTAAAAATTCTGGATTATAAATAATATTGGGGATAACTTTTTCTATGATTGATATGTTATTAGGTAGTACTGTGCTTTTTAAAATAATTTCAGCATTAACACTTGTTTCTTTTATATCTGAAATTACTTTGTTTAGAATACCTAAATCTTGATCTCCCTCATTTGTCATTGGTGTTGGAACGCAAATAAATATATATTCTGGTTCAAAAGTAGTTAAATCAGATATATGATTTTTATAAATTGGATCGATTATTAATGTTTCTATATCATCATTAAGAGCATTCTCTAAAGCTTTTCCAACAAAACCATGCCCAATAATTGAAACTTTCATGCTACCTCTTCTTGAATACATTTAGGGTGTATTCATATCCTGTGAAACTTGTTATTAATACCGATAAAATTAAAAATGCATCACCAAGAATAATTAACAACATGTTATTGATTGCAAGTCCAAGTAAATATAAGAATATGGTAAATAACTGAATCGAGGTCTTGATTTTTGCAAGATAGGTTACTTTTGTTGCATTTAGAATATTGTTTCTTGCACTGTAATCCCTTAATGCGCTTACCCATATTTCTCTAGAAATAATTAATGCAGTACAAAAAGCTAGCAAAAAGCTGTATAAATTAACACTTAAAGTTACTAGGATAAATACAACCAATATCTTATCTGCAATCGGATCTAATATTTCACCAATTTCAGATGTTGCGTTATATTTCCTTGCAAAATAACCATCAAAATAATCAGTTAAGCCTGCAAAAAAGAACAAAACTAGAGCCAGAAGATACGCATCTTCCAAAATAAGTAACAAAGATATTACAACTGCAAAGAGTATCCTTAGAGCTGTAAGAAAATTTATTAACCTAGTTATCATTTAAAGTTTTAAGTATATCAATTGCTATTTTCTCATTTATACCTTCAACAGTCATTAAATCTGATAAATTTGCTAGTCTCATCTTCTTTATGCTTTTAAACTCTTTTAAAAGGCGGCTTTTTAGAATCTTACCAATTCCTTTTATTTGATCTAACTCTGACTTATTGATTTTTTTTCTTTTTTTATTTCTTTGTGCGCGTATAGCAAATCTATGTGACTCATCACGAATTTCTTGAAGGGCTAAAAAAGCCTTAGAATGCTTATCTAATTCTATAATACCATCTTGACTCATTATTGTTTCAGTAGCCCTTACCCTATTTAATCCTTTGACAATTGATATAACATTTATGTCATTATGATTTGATTTTTTAATAATTGAATTAACGAAATTAAGTTGATTTTTGCCACCATCAATCAATATCACGTCTGGTTTTAATTTTGGATTGCTATAATATTTTATTCTTCTTTCTATAACATGCTCTAGCGATCTAATATCATTACCAGATAATTCAAGAGGAATATTAAATAGCCTATAATCTTTTTTTTGTGCTCCTTTTCTAGAAAATACTACACATGATGCTACCGCACTGTCTCCTGAAAAGTGGCTTACGTCATATCCCTCAATTTTGTTAATATTTTTGATACCTAAATAATTGCTGAGCTCCTTCATTGCAAAAATATATTTATCTTCTTTGCTAATGTGATTTTTTATAACCTGCTTTGCATTCAGTCTGCATAAATTAAAAATAGGCCTTATTGATTTATTTGGAGAATGAATTATCTTTACTTTTTTTGCATGTTTCTTTTCGAACATATCCTCAAGCAATTTGCTGTTATTTATTGCATTGGTGCAAAGGATTTTTTTTGGTATTTCTGATTTATAATCGTAAAAATTAACAATAGCTCTTTGATAAACATTCTCTATATTTTCAAAATAAGCCTTTTTAATAAGATGTGTTTTTGTACCTCTTATTTTTCCATTCCTTACAACAACAATCGATATACCAAGATAAGTTAATTCCGAATGAACAGAAAAAATGTCTGCATCTTCTGCAAAAGTAACGACAGATTGTTCTTCTTTTAATATGTTTAGTCTCTTTAATCGATCTCTAATTTCTGCAGCCTTTTCAAAATCTAGTTTAGAAACAGCCTTATCAATATCTCTAGTGAGTCTTTGAATGGTTTTAGTATCGGATGAAGAGATGAAAGACTGTGCTCCAGTTATATCTTCAGAATAATCAATCTTATTTATACGACTTACACAAGGTGCAGAACATCTTTTCATTTGATACTCTATGCATGGCCTGGTTCTATTTCTAAAAGTGGTATCACTACAGTTCCTTACCTTGTATATTTTTTGAATTTCTTTTATTGATTTTTTTACTGCTTCAGAGCTAATAAATGGCCCAAAGTAATTTTTATCAACTGACTTTTTGGTTCGCTTTAAATAGACCCCAGGAAAATCTTGGTCTAAGGAGAAATATATATATGGATATGTCTTATCGTCCCTTAAAAGAATATTAAATTTTGGTTTATTTTCTTTTATAAGCATTTGCTCAAGCAGTAATGCTTCTACTTCATTTTTAGTTGTAAATGTCTCTACTTTGTCTGTAAGTAATTTAATTTGCGATGTCTTTCTATCTTTATAGGATTTACCAAAGTAAGACGAGACTCTTTTTTTTAAATTTTTAGCTTTTCCAATGTATATAATCTCTTGATTGCAAAAAAATTTATATACTCCAGGTGTATTTGGGATTTTATTTAGAATAACTTTCATTTTGAGACTTTGAGATATTAATTAAACTTAACTTTTAGCACTCCTACATTCTCTATGCTGGCTTCTAATATATCATTCTGCTTAATTTTACCTACTCCCGATGGCGTTCCAGTAAATACTGCATCTCCAGGATACAGAGTTACATGCTTAGATAAATTAGTTATAATTTCTTCGATTGGCCATATCATTTCTGAAATATCACTTGATTGTTTAATTTTTCCATTTTTCCTAAGCTCAATTATGCCACTACTTATTATTTTTTCTGACAGTTTTATCTTTGAAACTGGTCCGGAATTATCAAAACCCTTGCTTAGATCCCAAGGTTGTCTTTTTTCTTTTGCTTTTTTTTGAAGATCTCTCTTTGTCAAATCAATTCCAACAGAATAACCAAGAATGTATTTATGGACATTTTTAGTTTTTATATTCCTACATTTTTTCTTAAGGTAAACAACTAGCTCAACTTCATATTCAAGATTATTTGTATTGTCGGGAAATTTTATATTTTTTTCTTGAGTGATTGATTGTTCAAGTTTTGTAAAAAAAAAGGGTGGCTCATCATAAGCGCTATCATTCATTTCAATAACATGATCTAGATAATTCTTACCAACACAATATATTTTTCCTAGTGGCATTTCACGATTATCATTTAGAATCTTGAGAGTATTCTTTTGATATTTAAAAATATAATTATCTTTAATCATGGGGTTTATTTTTCTATATCTAGTCTTTTTGAGCTAGATATTTCTTAGTATAAATTTTGCCAGCACCAACACCAAACTGATCAAAAGGATTTATTCCTAACATTGCAGCAGTTATATACGTTCTATGCTCCCACGTTGCTATAAGGTAACCAAGTTCATTTAAAACAGAGGGACCTTTAAGTACGCCATCATATGATTGTGATGAATTTGTGACATTAGTTAAAAAAAGATTTATTGGTATATCTCCATTTATTCTGTCTTGGCCTTTTAATTCTTTGATACCTTGTGATAGAAGTTTTGATTGAGTGATAGCTTGAGCATAAGCTAAACTTTTTTCATCATTTTTGCTTGCGACAATATCTGCACAAATATCTTGAGTGCCTTGGTGAAGTAACTGAAAATAAGAATGTTGCGCAGTTGGTCCATAACCTCCAAAGATTATTTGACCTGTTTTATTAAATTCTGAATCTTTTGATGGCTGCTTGCCAAGCGACTCCATTTCTAGTTGCTGAATATAATCAGGAAATGATCTCCAAGCCCAGATGTATGAAAGAATAGCTCTTGAGTTTTTGTTTTTATTATTGTGAAGCCAAATATCACTGTAGGCTAAATACTTTACAAATTTTAGATAGCTTTTATTATTTTTTAGGTCATCGTCAGCTTGCTTGCCACCCTCAACAAAGCCTCCAAATGCATACGGAGCTAACCATTTAATTAAAACAGAAATGTCTGACCATATTGAATACCTACCTCCAATTTCTTTATCAAATTCTATTATATTCTTTATATTATATTTTTTTGCTTCTGCCTTGTTAGCTGTAATTGCTATAAATCTATCCATATCACCAGACAAAGATATTGCCTCTTTTAAAATTGTTATAGTTTCTTGTGTTGTAAAAGATTTAGATGAAATAAGAAATACTGTATCTTCCGGATTTAGTCCTTTAGTTTTTATTTGGAATTCAGATAGATCAGAACCAGTTATAAATATATATTTATGGTGTCCTCCAAATATTTCTAAAGGATCCTCATCCATACTAGCCTCAAGAGCTTCGAGCAGCATTTTTGGACCCTCAAATGAACCTCCAATACCAATGGTTACAATATTTTTGGAACACATTAACAAGTCATATAATTCTAGTAATTTAATGCCTTTATCATGATCAGTTCCAGTATCAAATGGATCATATGCGCCATTATCATTAACATTACTCATTGCTTCATATCTATATTTGGGATGCCAAGCAGCTAATCCTTCTGTGTAATTTACTTTTTTACCAGTTAGTAAATCATCTATTTTTGAATGCAAACCTATTTTTTCTGCTTTTGAA
>MDSV01102308.1_pt1 | contig 48445 bp, 43 predicted proteins | sample 810851 | NCBI WGS metagenome assembly MDSV01 (sample SAMN05326640, study PRJNA326480) | marine metagenome | isolation source: seawater | place: Atlantic Ocean: North East | collected 2012
CACATTTGATATGAGAGAAATGGGGGGATTAAGAAAATATATGCCCTGGACCTATGGATTGATGCTTGTATCATCCCTGAGTCTAATAGGATTGCCCCCATTGTCAGGATTCTGGAGCAAAGATGAGATCATGTTATCGGCGTGGGAGAAAATGTTACATGGATCCGTTTTTGAGATAACAATTTTCGCGTTGTTAGCAATTGGAGTAGTACTCACCGCTTTTTATACGTGGCGGATGATAAGTTTGACTTTCCATGGGGAATATAGAGGAAATGATGTTGGAGATGGACATGGCGATCACTCTATTCATGAATCTCCCCGGGTGATGATTGCTCCAATGGCTCTATTAGGTGTCGCCACAGTATTGGCTGGATTTTTGACAAATCCCCCAGTTAATGTGGGACCTATTCACAAGCATTGGCTGAATGATTTCATATCCTCAAGTATAGTTTTCCACCATGGGCACCACGCTGCTGAATTCAGTGTGTTAGTCGCAATATTGTCCACTGTTTTGGGATTAATCGGGCTGGGAATTGCAGTATATTATTACAAGCTTAGCCAAAATGGTAAAAAAGAACCACTAGAATCAATGAAAGGATTCTATGGATTGATTTATAACAAGTATTATTTAGATGACCTTTATGAAAATATTATCGTAAGAAATATCTTGCAGAAACGAATAGTTAACATAATTGCATTTGTAGATAAGTATGTGGTTGATGGACTTGGATTATTTTTGGGTTTTGCAGTCAAAAACGTGGGGCATGTATTAGGATTGTTTCAAAATGGGAATGTTCAATTTTATACTTTTGTCATAAGTTTGGGTGGAGTCATAGGTTTGATCATACTCTTGATGTATACACCTGGATTGGGAGGGTAATATGATGGATTATCCTGCTATATTATCGCTGGTTATATGGCTTCCGTTTGTAGTTGCTATGGGATTTTTGATCACGCCCGTAAAGCACGCTTATGTGAGATACATAGCTTTAGTAGTGACTGTTATAGATGCAATTTTAGCTAGTCTGTTGTTTTTTAACATAGATAAAGAAATGCCATTAGGAGCCTTCCAATGGGTTGATAGAGTTACTTGGATTGATAGTGCGCTTCTTAAATCTCAATATCTTGTTGGATTAGATGGCCTTAGCGCTCCTTTGGTTTTGTTGACCACAGTCTTAGGGGTATGCGCAGTGATTGCATCATGGCATATCAATATTAGGGTAAAGGAATACTTTATTTGGCTGTTGGTTTTACAGACGGCGATATTAGGAGTATTTACGTCATTAGATCTGCTGCTGTTTTTCTTGTTTTGGGAACTTGAATTGATACCAATGTACATGCTTATCTCGGGATGGGGCAGTGGAAGGAAAGAATATTCATCTATGAAATTCTTGATATTTACGATATTAGGAAGTGCATTTATTATCATTGGAATTTTGATGACATTTATAACTTCCGATCCTAATACACTAGATATGACTATGTTGATTTTAAACAGCGGTGGCAACCTCATACAATTGGGATTCTACGGCGCTACATTTGTGTACTTCTGTTTCTTTATAGGTTTTGCTATAAAATTGCCGGTCTGGCCTATCCACACATGGTTGCCAGACGCACATACAGATGCTCCCACTGCTGCTAGCGTGATATTGGCTGGAGTCATGCTGAAAATGGGAGGATATGGATTACTGAGGATAAATGTCACCATGTTTCCATTGCAAACAGTGGCATACTCATATTTCATAATTGTATTAGGAGTCATTAGCGTACTGTATGGCGCGTTTATGACTTTAAAGCAAACCGATTTAAAAAGATTAATAGCTTACTCGAGCGTCAGTCACATGGGCTTGGTGCTGGTGGGTATTGGATCTTTTACTTCTGCTGGACTCACAGGTGCCGGCATGCAGTTGTTTACTCACGGAACTATTACGGGGCTTTTATTCTTATGTGTAGGTCTAGTTTATGACAAGGCTCATACGCGGAGCATACCTGATCTAGGAGGATTATTTATAAGAATGCCTTTGGTTGCAGTCGCATTCACAATTGCAGGGTTAGCTTCTCTGGGATTGCCCGCTTTAAGTGGATTTGTGTCTGAGATACTGGTATTTACTGGAGCTTTCTCAGGATTCCCAATACTTACGATATTAGCCGTATTAGGCATAATATTAGCCGCAGGATATATATTGTGGATGCTTGAAAGAGTTTTATTCGGAGAAGTCAAACCTAAAGTTGAACACGTAACAGATGCCACTCTGATTGAAGCATTCCCCTTAGTTTTATTGGTTATTATGATTATTGCTTTGGGAGTATTCCCCGGAATTTTAATAGATGTACTAGATCAGGCTATTTTGCCTGTAGTAACTAAATTTGGAGGAGTGTAATTAATGAATATTCATGATTTATTCCTCATATCTCCCGGATTGTCGGTAATAATTATCGGACTTGTAGCTTTAATATTGGATCTGGCTACCAAAAATAAAAATGTCCTGGTGTGGACAACATTAGGTTTACTCTTGGTGCCATTGGGATTGGGCGCTCTTCAATTACAGATGATTAGCACAGGTTATATCCTGGATATTTCCAGTAGTTCGGGACTTTTAGAAGGCAAATATAATGTGGACGTATTTTCAGTTTCGTTGCAGATGCTTATAGTATTTGCTGCTGCAATCACGGTAATGATTTCGGGAAACTATTTAACCGATGGGTACAAGACTAAAGGTGAATACTACACTTTGATGTTGTTTTCTGCTGCGGGCATGATGACTTTGGTAAGTGCATCTGAATTAATATTGCTTTATGTTGGTTTGGAATTGACAGGGTTGCCAATAGCATTGTTGCTTGCATTAACTTTGACCAAGTCTGCTACAAGTGGAGCTTTGAAATTCCTGGTAGTAAGTGCATTGAGCTCTGCGGTAATGTTGTACGGTATGGCGTTCCTGTTTGGTTTTACTGGTACCACTATAATCCCGGAAATGTCTAGATCTATTATGTCTGAAGGTTCAGTAGTGACGCTATATAGCAACACCATTCTTTTAGTAGCTGTCTCTTTAATCATAATTGGTATTGGGTTTAAGTTATCAGCAGTGCCTTTCCATATGTGGGTACCGGATGTGTATGAATCTGGATCTGCTCCCATAGTTGGTTTTTTGTCTGTTGCAAGTAAGGCTGCCGCATTTGCGTTGTTACTAAGAATCATATATCAAGTATTTGGAGACATATATGTGAATTGGCCATTACTAATTTCTATTATTGCTGCTGCCTCTATGATAGTAGGTAACATTATGGCTATGGTGCAAACCAACATAAAACGAATGCTAGGGTTCAGTACTATAGCTCATGCGGGTTACTTGTTAATCGGTGTGGCAGCTATAGCGATAGTTCAAAACGATAGTTCTTTCAGGTTAGGAGTGGATGGGGGTGCCTCTGTTTTGTTTTATCTGGCGACTTATGCTTTCGCTAACTTGACTATTTTTGCAGGCATATCGGTTGTAGGGAGTCGTGTGGGGGGTGACAACATCTCCGATTACAAGGCTCTTATTCGGAAATCTCCTCAGATGGCTATAATGATGAGTTTTGCCCTAATAGCGCTCATTGGAATACCTCCTACAGGAATTTTCGTATCAAAATTTTACATTTTCAGTGCAGCTATGGAAAACGAACTTACTTGGCTTGTAATAGTTGGCGTGATAAATAGTGTAATATCAGCATATTATTATGTTCGGCTAATTAAAGTAATGTTTGAGACAGATAACACCGACTCTGATGATAACAAAATGGACGCTCCCGGTCTCACTTTAGCAGCGATGTACATTACGACGGCCGGCACAATTTGGTTAGGGGTATCACCTTCCTGGTACATAGCGATCTTGGAACAGGGCATCTCATTATTATCGGGAGTTAATTGATTATGGATTCGGTAGGAATAATATACAATTCTAAGAATCCAAAGGCTGCTGGATTAGCTGAAGAGATCAATAAACGGATATCTTCAATCCAACACACATGGCTCAACACAGCTGATGATGTGTATGGATTGTCAGATCAAATAAAAGCTAGCGACATTATTATTACTGTTGGAGGAGACGGTACAATACTTAGAGTTAACCGGATGACTTCTCAATTTGGTATTCCTATATTGGGAATTAATATGGGAAGATTAGGGTTTATGACTGAACTCACAGCCGAAGAAGCTGTTGACAACATACAGAACTATTTAAATAGTTCTTTCCATACTGAATCTCGTAACATGCTACAAAGCATTATAAAATCTAGCTCGTTCTCAGGTGATTTGGGGCCTCACCATGCATTGAATGATATTGTGTTAGCCAGAGGTACGTCTTCCAGGGTAGTGACGATTAAAGTCCTTATAGATGGAGCGGTTCTGACAGTATTTCGCTCAGATGCGGTTATTGTGAGTTCTGCCACGGGTAGCACAGGATATAATTTGTCTGTAGGTGGACCAATTTTGGATCCTCTGTCACAGAGTATTGTCGTTAAGCCAGTGGCTGCTCATATCGGTTTGTCTACAGGTATAGTTTTGAATGAATACTCAACAGTAGAAATGGTAGTCGAAGGTCTTCAAGATTCCATAATGAGTATAGATGGGGCATATGATTATCCATTAACTCCAGGTGACTCCGTGATTATTCGGCAGAGTGAAAGGAAAGCCCGATTTGCGAGAGCTAATGGGTCTGAACATTTTTATGAAACTTTGACCAGAAGACTAGGGTTTGGCCTCGACGTTTCTAGGGCGGTCCGGTACTGACATGGAGAACCGAGGGATAGAATCACAATTAACTACTGAATTGATTTATGATGGCAATATCATTAAGGTGACAAAAGATACTATTTTGCTTCCTAATGACCGAAGAACTACTAGGGAAGTTGTTGAACATGCGTCTGTTGTGTGCGTAATGCCATTAGATGAAGATGGTTATGTACACATGGTGAAACAGTACAGATATGCTATCTCAGATGTTCTGCTGGAAGTACCCGCTGGAGGAATTGAGAAAGGAGAATCACCTGAAGAGGCGGCAGTTAGGGAATTGCAAGAAGAAATTGGTAAATATCCTGGTGAACTTATTCAGCTAGGAGGATTTTGGCTAACTCCTGGTTGGTGTAATGAATACATGTATGCTTTTTTAGCTAAAGACCTTACAGATTCAAAATTACCGGCGGATGATGATGAAAATATACAAGTCGTCAAAATACCATTAAGTGAAATATTAAGAGAAGTGCATTCAGGATTGATACCTGATGCTAAGACCATAGCTACCATTTCATTGGGAAATAATTATCTCAATAGATCATAAATATATTGGATTGAAGTCATGAATATGAGATACTATTATCTTGATGCTTTTAAAAAACGGAGGAAGAATTAATGCTGGAACATGATGTGTTAGTAGTAGGTGCCGGTTTAGCTGGAATGCGAGCGGCAATAGCTGCTAGTTCTAGAGGAGCCAACACAGCAATATTGAGTAAAGTTCATCCAGTAAGAAGCCACTCTAATGCCGCTCAAGGCGGTATAAATGCGGCTTTGTCGGATAGAGGAGATGCTTGGGAAGATCACGCTTACGACACTATCAAAGGGAGTGACTTTTTAGGCGATCAAGATGCTATAGAAGTAATGTGCAAGGCAGCTGGCCAGTCTCTTATAGACATGGAGCATTTCGGAGTGACTTTCTCACGAGATGAAGAAGGCAGATTAGGAACTAGAGCTTTCGGTGGTCAGAGAAGGCAAAGAACCTTCTTCGTTGGTGATTTCACAGGTCAGGCTCTATTACATGTTATGTTTGAACAGCTTCTGAAATCTGGTGTTAGAAGTTATGAAGAATGGTTTGTCACATCGTTAATAATTGAAGATGGAATCGTTGCTGGAGTAATGGCGCTAGAAATTAGGAGTGGAGAGATATTTGCAATCCGAGCTAAAACTGTAATTTTTGCTACAGGCGGTTGCGGCAGAGTGTTTGAGCCAAGCACCAACGCTTTGATAGTTACGGGAGACGGAATGGCCCTGACTTATAATGCGGGCGCAAGCTTAATGGATATGGAGATGATTCAATATCACCCAACGACATTGGCTGGTAGTGGAGTATTACTATCTGAAGCGGCTAGAGGAGAAGGAGCATACCTCCTCAACAAAGATGGTGATAGATTCATGAAAGTATATGCTCCAAATATGCTGGAATTAGCTTCTAGAGACGTGGTCTCTAGGTCTGAACAAACTGAGATTAATGAAGGGCGAGGAATTGATGGATGTGTCCTATTAGATCTTCGGCATCTAGGAGAAAATGTCATAATGGAGAAATTGTGGCAAATCCGAGAATTAGGTATGGATTTGGTAGGTAAAGATATGATTAAAGAGCCAATTCCAATAAGGCCAGGCATGCACTATATCATGGGCGGTATTAAAACAGACATTGATGGACTGACAAATATACCTAGGGTATATGCCGCAGGAGAATGTGCGAACGTGAGCGTCCATGGAGGAAACAGATTAGGTGCTAATTCTCTCTTGGATACAATTGTTTTTGGGGAAAGATCAGGCAATCACGCTGCTGAAGCAGTGAAACACATAAAATATGTTGATTTTGACGAGCAGGCGAAAATAAAAGAAGAGAAAGCGCGTATACAATCAATATTAGACAGACCTCAGAATGGTGATAGAGTGTCTAAGCTACGTTTGGACATGGGGACATCTATGAATGATAATATCGCGGTATACAGAGACGAAGAAGGAATAAAAAAGACAGTAAATGACCTAAAAGATATGAAGGTTAGGTATCAGGATGTACCTGTTGATAGCAAAGGCAAAATATTTAATACTGATTTGATCTTTCATCTGGAATTAGGATTTATGTTGGACGTTGCCGAAACGATAGCTGCTGGAGCGTTGGAGCGTAAAGAGAGCAGAGGTGCTCAGAGCAGAACAGATTATCCTGATCGGGACGATGAAAATTGGCTGAAACATATTTTGGTTACTCAAGGTGAAGACGGTCCACAACTGTCTACATCTGAAGTGTCGATCACCCAATGGGAGCCAGTAGAGAGGACGTATTAATTATGAATGTAACTATAAAGGTAAAAAGATTTGATGCCGATGCAGAAAAACCAGAATCTTACTGGGAAGAATTTACTACAGAAGTCGCGGATAATGCGACTGTACTAGATGCTTTAATCCAGGTACGAGAAGATCAAGACGGTACTCTAAGTTTACGATGCTCTTGCCGAAGCGCGATTTGCGGTTCTTGTGCCATGCGAATCAATGGTCAAGGCGGCCTTGCATGCAAAACCCCTGCCGTTGACGCTGTGATTGATGGCACGATAACTGTAGAACCTGCTGGGAATATGCCGGTTATCAAAGATCTAGTCACAAATTTTGATGGATTTTGGGATAAAATTAACCAAGTAACGCCTTATCTACAGCCTCAAGGACCAGAACCGGAAGCAGAATACATCGCCTCCAATGAATCAATGTTGCATTTGTCTGGAGTTACAGCCTGTATCATGTGTGGTTCATGCGTCTCCGATTGTACTGTATTAGAAGTGGATCCAACATTCTTAGGCCCTGCGGCTTTAGCAAAGGCATATAGATTTACCGCGGACCCCAGAGATGGAGATGAAGACGGTGTATCTTTGGATAGATTGAAAGATCTAGGACAAAAATCCGGTATGTGGGACTGCACCCGTTGTATGGCATGTGTAACAGCTTGTCCTAAGGGGGTAGATCCAATGGATAGGATTATGGCTTTACGGGAACAGGCTATGGATGCGGGATTAACTAATAATAATGGAGCTAGACATGCTGAAGCTTTCGTTGAATTAGTTGGTCATAGTGGAAGTTTGGATGAACTAAAATTGCCAGTTAAAACAGTAGGAATTTTCAACGTGCCTGCTTTGTTGTCTTATGTACCTGTAGGGATTAGAAGCTTGCGTAGAGGAAAGTTACCAAGTTTGTTTCATAAGAAGATAGAAGGCGTAGAAAATGTGCGTCGTTTAGTTAAAAAACTAGAGAAATAATTATAAAAGACCATTTTAAGAAGAGAGGTTTGAATTGAAATTTGCATTTTACCCTGGATGCGTGTCTCGAGGTGGGTGTCCAGAATTATATAGCGCAGCTAATTTAGTCTGTGACAAATTAGGGATAGAACTTGAAGAAATGCCCGGTGCGTCCTGCACGGGAGCAGGGGTTCTTCAGGAAAAAAATCGTCTACTTGGAGATATATTGAACGCTCGCACATTTGCGATGGCCGAAAAAATAGGATCACCAATCATGACTATCTGCAGCACATGTCAGGGAGTTATGGCTCAAGCTAGGCATAGAATGAATGCAGATGCTGATTACCTTGAAGAAATAAATAGTCATCTAGCCGACGAAGATTTACATTTTTCAGGAGATATTGAAATAAAACATCTTTTATGGGTATTGATTGAAGATTATGGATTGGAAAAATTGTTACCCTTAGTAACTAAACCACTTAAAGGAATGAGATTATCACCCTTTTATGGTTGCTACATCGTCCGTCCTACTGAAGCTCTACAAACGGACGACAATCCGGAGAGAAAAGTAGCATTGGAAACTTTGATTGAAGCTCTAGGTGCAACTCTGGTAGATTTTGAAGGGAAAACCCGATGTTGCGGATTCCCCATATTGACTATAAACCCCAAGAATTCTATGGCTATGGTTGCTAAGCATACCGCTGAGGTGAAAGATCTTGGCTCTGATGCTATGGTCACTCCCTGTCCATTATGTCATTTGAATTTAGATGGATTCCAGCCTAAAGCTGCATCTCAGGCGGGAAGATCTATTGATATGCCGATTATTCATCTCCCTCAAATGATTGGAATGGCATTGGGTATAGCTCCAAAAGATCTGGGAATGAAAAGACATATTGTAAGTACTCAAAAACTGGAACTTAAGTTGCAAGAAGCTTAATTAAATAGACTGAGCCAACTGCGAGAAGGTTTGTTCAATAGCCTGCTGAGTTACTTCGATATCTTCTTGGGAATGCGCAGCTGACGGATAGAATTTTTGAGGCCATGCTTTTAGGATGCCTCGATCCAGTAATCCGGAATTGAATCTCGCATGCAGTGCAGAATCAGTTGCTAGCCCATCACGGTAATTTGAAATTTTACGGTCTGTGAAAAACAACCCAAAAATTTGATTCTCTCCGCAAATTTGCACTGGAATGTTATGTCTTGATGATGCCTCCCGTATAAATTCGCGAATTTGTTTCCCAGTATTATTGATTTTTTCGTAGTTATCTTTGTTTTGCAATTCCTTTAGAGTTGCAATCCCCGCAGCACAAGCAATAGGATTCCCGTTGAGAGTGCCTGTTTGAGGGACAAAATATTCACTATCTGTAGATGATTCATAAGAGGACATAATATCGGTTATTCCGGTGACTGCTGCCAATGGGTATCCGCCTCCCATTATTTTTCCTACGCATGCTAAGTCAGGGGTCACCCCATAATGTTGCTGAGCACCGCCATAAGATAATCTGAACCCAGTTACCACTTCATCAAATATCAATGGGATACTATATTTCTTGGTGATATCGCGGAGTCCTTGAAGAAATCCGGGTTCTGGAGCTATTACTCGTTGTAATGGCTCTACAATGACCGCGGCTATATCATCTTTGTGTGCTTCAATAATTTGGGACGTGGTTTGTAAATCATTGAATGGAGCAGCTAGAACTAGATCAGATATGGCTTTAGGTATTCCAGAGCTATTTGCTTGTGTTTGAGGATACTCGACAGATGCGTCTGGGGTCACGCTCATCATCGCGTAATCACTACTTCCGTGGTATCCACCTTCAAATTTAAGGATTTTCTCTTTTTTAGTGAATGCTCTACATACTCGCATTGCTTGAAAAGTTGCGTCTGTACCACTGACTGTGAAGCGTACTTGTTCTGCGCAGGGGATTGCTTCGCATAACATTTCAGCTAATTCAACAGCTTTTTCGTGGGTGGCAAAGAATGTACTACCGTCTTCAACCGCCTTTATTACAGCTTCTATCACACTAGGGAACGCGTGACCCAAGATCATTGGGCCAGAACCCATTAACCAGTCAATGTATTCATTACCGCTTACGTCCCATATTTTAGATCCTAGTCCTTTTTGTACTAGAAAGCTTTGATGATTACCAACTTTTATATTGCCGTTAGTTCCATCAGGAAGGAATTGATTAGCTTTGTTTAATAATTGAGATTCTTGATTACTAGTAATTTTCGAGTATTCAGCCATAAGTTAACTATTCTTCTCCATAACATCTACCAGCTCTTTGACGCTGGCTATTGAATTGTCTAGGGCGGATTTCTCATCTGGTAATAATTCAATTTCCATAACTTGCTCGATTCCGTTAGATCCAATTTTTACTGGGACACCCACGCAGAGCCCATTAATCCCGTATTCACCCTCAAGAGATACGCACGCAGGAAGAATTCGTTTCTTGTCTAGTAGAATTGATTCGACCATTTGTACTATAGATGCGGAAGGGGCGTAAAATGCGCTTCCGGTTTTGAGGAGCCCCACTATTTCAGCACCTCCATCTCTAGTTCTCTGTACCAATGATTCTATGGTTTTTGCATCTAGCAACTCTGAAATGGGAATGCCGCCAATTGTGGTGTACCTTACTAAGGGAACCATGTCATCTCCGTGTCCACCAAGGACATAAGCTTGTACGTCTTCAACTGATACATCTAATTCTCTAGCTATGAAAGTTCTAAATCTAGCTGTATCTAGTACTCCAGCCATTCCTAAGACTCTGTTCCTAGGGAACCCACTTACTTTGAGTATGTTGTGTACCATTGCATCTAACGGATTAGTTACAGGAATGAGGATGCAATTAGGAGAATATTTAACAATTTCTTCAGTCACTGCACCTGTTATTTTCATGTTTGTTAATAATAAATCGTCTCGACTCATTCCGGGTTTTCGAGCTATTCCTGCTGTAATAATTACAACATCTGAATTTGCTGTTTCGGCATAATTATTTGATCCTATTATGCTTCCGTCAGAACCTATTACTGGTCCTGATTCAGCCATGTCTAATGATTTACCTTGAGGTAGGTCTTCGACAACATCTACTAATACGACATCAGCGTATCCCAATTGATGTAATCTTTGAGCAGCAGTTGCTCCTACATTACCGGCTCCAACTACAGTTACTTTTTGTCTCATTTGGTTCGTTCTCCTGGTTTTTTATTGTGTTTTGAATTAAATTTGGTCAATTATGGAATTAAGAGTGGTACTAGGCCGCATTACTTTAGAGGCAAGTTCATCGTTGGGTAGATAATATCCCCCAATGTCTACGGATTCTCCTTGAGCCTCTATTAGTTCTTGTACAATCTTTTGTTCATTAGCTGTTATATCTTGAGCGACTTTTGTGAAAACTGATTGAAGTTCGGAATCGTTTGTTTGATTAGCTAAAGCTTCGGCCCAATATAGAGCTAAGTAGAAATGGCTGCCCCGTGTGTCGAGTTCGTTGACACGACGAGAAGGTTGGCGCCTATGCTCCATATGTTCTCCTATGGCAACATCTAATGTGTCGGCTAGTATTTGCGCTCTATCATTTTTGTGAACTGCGGCATAGTGCTCGAAAGAAGCTACTAGTGCGCAAAATTCCCCTAAAGAATCCCATCTAAGATGCCCTTCTTCTACGAACTGCTGGACATGCCTTGGAGCGGATCCTCCTGCACCGGTTTCAAAGAGACCTCCTCCTGCTAATAGAGGAACTACTGATAACATTTTGGCGCTAGTACCTAGTTCCAGTATTGGGAATAGGTCCGTCAAATAATCTCTCAATACGTTCCCAGTTACTGAAATAGTATCTAAGTCTTTTCTGCTTCGGTCCAGAGTGTAATTCATAGCGTCAACGGGTGACATGATTTGAACTTCCAAACCTTCGGTGTCGTGATTAGGCAGATACTTGTTTACTTTTTTTATTATTTCAGCATCATGAGGCCTTTCAGAATCTAACCAAAATATCGCTGGTGATCCAGTAATCCGAGCACGATTCACAGCTAATTTCACCCAATCTTCTATAGGCGCGTCTTTGGTTTGGCACATCCTGAATATATCGTCTTTTTCAACATGTTGTTCCATCAAGATTGTTCCTGATTCATCTTTGACTAGGATAGAGCCTTCTCCTGGGGCTGTAAAAGTTTTGTTGTGAGAACCATATTCTTCTGCTTGAGCAGCCATAAGGCCTACATTAGCCACACTTCCAAGAGTTGCAGGGTCAAAAGCGCCGTTTTTCTGACAATCTTCGATGACAGCTTGATAAATTGGTGCATAGGAACGGTCAGGAATCATAGCGATGGTGTCATGTAGCTCATTGTCTGGTCCCCACATGCGTCCACCGTCTCGGACGATTACAGGCATTGTTGCATCAATAATCATGTCGCTTGGTACATGTAGGTTAGTGATACCTCTACTTGAGTTCACCATGCCTAATTCAGGCCTTACCGTATAAGCATGTGCGATATCAGCTTCGATTTCATTACGTTGAGCTTCGGGTAATGATTGTAGTTTAGTATGAAGTTCCGCTATACCATTATCAGGATCTACACCTAGTTCTTCGAACACTTGAGAGTGTTTTTCTAATACATCTTTGTAATACACAGATACACAATGCCCAAATATAATTGGATCGGACACCCTCATCATAGTAGATTTTATATGTAATGAAAGTAACACATTATCAGTTTTAGCTTTTTCCATTTCATTCGCGTAGAATTTTCTTAAACTTGCAACATTCATTGTTGAGCAATCGATTATTTCGTTTGCGACTAAAGCGACATCGTCTTTAAGAACTTTGGTTTCCCCTGTTGTATCTTGGAATTCAATTGTGCCGACCCCAGATTTTGAAATTGTTGCAGATTTTTCAGTGCCAAAGAAATCTCCTTCAGGCATATGAGCAACCCGAGTTTTGGAAACCTCCGGCCAGTCCTGCATCATTTGATGAGGGTTGCGTTTACCGTGTTGTTTAACTGCTGTTGAAGACCTCCGATCAGAATTGCCTTCTCTTAATACGGGATTCACGGCACTGCCCAAAACTTTTGAATAGCCCTCGAATATAGCTCTTTCTTTATCGTTTTGAGGTTCATCTGGGTAATTGGGAACATCATATCCTTTGTCTTGTAGTTCTTGAATAGCCCCTTTAAGTTGAGGGATTGAAGCACTGATGTTAGGTAGTTTGATTATATTAGCTACAGAATCAAAACATAGTGCTCCCGCCATCGTTAAATAGTCAGGAATCCTTTGATCAGGGGTTAAATTTTCTGGGAAATTCGCGAGTATGCGACCTGTGAGGGAAATGTCCCAATCCTCAAGCTCAATACCAGCATGTTTTGTAAAGGCTTGTACAATGGGAAGTAGAGAGTATGTTCCTAAAGCTGGAGCTTCGTCAGTCTTTGTATAAATAATAGAGGATGTATTTGCCATTAATAATCTCCTAAACTGTCTAAGTGAGTGATATTTTTGTAACCATAATAGGTGTACTCTTTTGCGTGTGCCCATTATACAACTGGTAGGCGACAATCTCCACCGATTATTTTGAATTAGAGGAGAGTATTTGTTCTATTAGTTCATCTACTCGGGTTGTTGGGTGATTGCAGACATAGTTTTCACACATATAAGCTGTAGGTGCGCCAGAATAACGAGTTTTGCCTTTTAGTATAGGTAACTCAGAAACATAATTAACCTCTCCTACAATGACCTTGTTAGGGAGATAATACTTATGTACAGCGATCAACAAGTCTGTAATTTCAGGGAGTTCCCCTGTGATCACGAATTCTTGACCACTATTTAGATACATTTCTAATCCGCATAACCAAGTACCGGCAGCTGATGGCGCACGGAGCAATACAGGAGCCATGCCCCTAAGACTTTTTTCAGAAATCGCTGAATATTTTGAGCCTCCTGTTACTTTACATAACTTTAGCAAAAGCTTTGTTGCAACAGATGCGCCGCATGGTTGAGCATTATCAAATACAGTGCGAGGTCTAGTAAGTATTGTCGGTTCGTTTAAAGACACGTCATAAAAACAATTTTGCTGATCGTCCCAGAAGAGGAGGATCATTTTATCTGTTAACTGAACGGAGACTTCTAAATATTTTTCGTCTAAAGTTGATTCATACAATGTCAATAAAGCATCTGCAAACAGGGCGTAATCTTCCAGATGGCCGTTTATTTTCGATGTCCCATTTCTCCAAATTCGGTGCAATTCACCTGTGTCAGACATCAGGTTGGCTAGTAGAAATTCAGCATTATTTATAGCTAATTGCAGGTAATCTGGATTGTTTAGTGAAGATCCTACTTCAGATAATCCTTTTAGCATCATGGCATTCCAGGCTAAGATTATTTTGTCATCTTTAAAAGGAGGGATACGATGATATCTATGAGACAATATTATCTCATTGGTTTGCATAATATTGTCATTAGGAGTGTCTGGTTCGGCCTCAAGGCTAAATTTCTTTCCGGGTACGCTGAGGATATTTTGCCCCTCAAAATTTCCGTTGTCAGTTATAGAGTAATATTCACATGCTTCATCAAATAGTTCAGTGGGTAATATATCTCTCAGCTCGTTAATATCCCATACAAAATACTTGCCTTCTATCCCTTCACTATCAGCATCTTGAGATGAAAAGAAGCCACCATCTGGATGTAGCATATCTCGTTGTATATACTGGATAGTTTGTTCCACGACGTATTTGTATTTGGGTGCATTGGTCACAAGAAATGCGTGCAAATAAAGAGGAATTAACAGTGCATTGTCGTATAACATTTTCTCGAAATGAGGAACTAACCAGTAAGCGTCAGTAGAATACCTATGGAACCCTCCACCTATCTGATCATAAATTCCTCCATACATCATGCAATCTAATGTTTTAGTTACTAATTCCAAGGATTTTTCATCGTTATATGTTTTATGATACTGGAGCAAGAATTCAAGAGTCATCGGTTGTGGAAATTTGGGAGAATTACCGAATCCTCCATTTTGGTAATCAAAATTTTTACTAAGGGTCGATACTGCAGTCGATAAAATGTCTTCAGACAAAATAGAATCTTCAGATATTAAGGACATATTATGTTGGAGTTGCGAAGTAATTTGTTCAGATATTTTTGATATCTCTTCAGCCTTATTTTGGAAGGCATCTGCTACAGATATTAATACTGCATTAAATCCAGGCATACCATGTCTTGATTCAGGAGGGAAATAAGTTCCTGCGAAAAAAGGTTTTAAATCGGGAGTCAAAAACATTGTCATTGGCCATCCGCCGCTTCCTGTCATCATTTGAACGGCTTCCATGTAGATAGAATCAAGGTCAGGTCTTTCTTCCCGGTCCACTTTGATGTTGATGAAATGTTCATTCATTAGTTCAGCGATTTGAACATTTTCGAACGACTCTTGTTCCATTACATGGCACCAATGACATGCTGAGTATCCAATGCTCAGCAAAATAGGCTTATTTAATGATTTGGAAAGTTCGAGCGCTTCTGCCGTCCAGGGATGCCATTCCACAGGATTGTTGGCATGCTGAAGTAAGTACGGACTGCTTTCATTGATTAAATTGTTTGGCATGTGGTTTTAGCCTCTGTGGTTTAGTATAATTACATATAGTAACCAAGTTTAAAACATATAGGAAGTAATAAGTTAAATAGTGTATAAATTGATTCTCGTTCCTCTTATGCTAATCCTAGTAGTATCATTCGGATGCGCTGGTAATGACACTACTAATAATCAAGTGTCTACTGTGTCTGACACGCTAGTTACAAGCACTGTAGGATCACCAACATCTCCCCCCCTTCCATCCGAAGTTCCCATGTCTGAAAAAAAATCGCAAGAACAAGACACTCAGAAAACTATCGATCTTGCGGAGACAGACACTTATTCGCCAATGTTCGATAGGTCATTTGATTTCGAACTAGCTACAGGAGTTAGAATCAACAAAAGTGATGTATTAACAGGCAGACCTGTGTTTATGTTGTCAGTGTCTGAAAATTGAGGAACTTGTAAGCGCGAGTTACGCGATTTAGATCCATTATCTAAGCAATATCCTGGAATTGATGTTTACATCATTTCAATGGACAAACCTTCCTCCCTAGCTAAGATTCAGGAAAAGAATGATGAGCAAGGTAGGACTCTCACATTTGTTAATCCGATAGGCGATTCTTTACGTAATCTAGAGATAGCGGCAAGATCCAATAAAATCGCGTTCGATAAATCAGGCGAAATCGTATACAGAGCATCTTTGGGAAGAGGTTCGTCTAAAGACTGGGATTCATTATTCAGTGAATTAACTCAATAATGATTAGATGGTTTTATTGGTGACGGCAAGTGAAACCAATTCCTGAAATTCGGGTATGGGAATAGCTCCCAGGTTTGTCCCGTCTCGTAATCTAACCGACACCGACTGACTCTCCGCTTCAGAGTCTCCTACGACTACCATGTACGGGATTTTTTGCATTTGCGCGTCTCTAATTTTAGCATTCATTCGATCTCTCCGGCTGTCAACTTCTATTCTAATACCATGTGAAGAGAGTGCACTTTGAATCGAGTCTGCATATTCCAGATGCCTATCTGATATCGGTATAATCATAGCTTGAACAGGTGCCAGCCATACAGGGAAAGCTCCTGAATAATGTTCGATTAGAATACCTATAAATCTTTCAATAGACCCTAAGATCGCTCTGTGAATCATATACGGTTGAGCTCTTTCTCCATTGTCGTTTTGGAAGACTAGGTCAAATCGTTCAGGTAAATTGAAGTCAAATTGTACGGTAGTGCATTGCCAGTCTCTGTTTAATGCATCTTGAATATTAAGGTCGATTTTTGGGCCATAAAACGCACCTCCGCCTTCGTCAATAGTGTATGTTAAACCTCTTGATTCTATAGCTTTCCGTAATGAGTCTGTGGCGTGATCCCACATCATTGCCTCGCCTACATACTTTTCTGGACGAGTAGATAGTGCTATTGAGTAGTTGTTGAAACCAAAGGCATCTAAAAGCTCAAAAGTAAGGTCCAGAACTTTCCCGATTTCATCCTCGATTTGGTCTGGCATACAGAATATATGAGCATCATCTTGGGTGAATCCTCTAACGCGCATTAGGCCATGCAAAACACCGCTTCGTTCATAGCGATATACAGTTCCTAATTCAGAAAGCTTCAGTGGTAGTTCTCTGTAACTGCGAAGAGAAGATTTGTACACCATTATGTGGAATGGGCAGTTCATAGGCTTTAGGTAATATTGTTGTTCATCGATTTCCATAGGTGCGTACATGTTTTCATTATAGAAACCTAGGTGGCCGCTGGTCTCCCATAAATTGGATCTCCCAATATGAGGAGAGTACACTGGTTGGTAATTATGTTGGATGTGTAGATCCCTCCAGTATTGTTCTACAATGGATCGCAACATAGCTCCCTTAGGATTCCAGACTGTTAATCCAGGACCGATTTCATCGTGAGTAGAAAATAAATCTAACGAGCGGCCCAAGATACGGTGATCTCGTTTTTCCGCTTCTTCCAAATTGTGTAGATGCTCCTCTAGAGCTTCAGAACTCTCAAAAGCTGTCCCGTAAATCCTCTGGAGCATGGGGTTTTTTTCGTTGCCTCTCCAATAAGCCCCAGCCACCGTCAACAGTTTAAATGCGCATATGTCAGCTGTGGTTTCTACATGTGGACCCTGACATAGATCTTCAAATGTTCCATGGGAGTAAGTTGAAATGGGCACATCAGAATCTAAGTTTTCTATGAGCTCGATCTTATATGGTTGCTGTTCAAACTTATTTTCCGCATCATTTCTGCTGATTGTGGATTTTTCAAAAGAGTGATTCTTCGAGATTATCTCAGTCATTCTTTTTTCTATTTTTTCTAAATCGTCGGGTGTAAATGGGTGAGTTACTTCAAAGTCATAGTAAAACCCATCTTTAGTAGGAGGCCCAATTCCAATTTTTGCGTCTGGAAATAACTGCATTACTGCATCCGCCATGACATGGGCGGCTGAGTGTCTGATCTTTTGCCTCAGTATCTCAATTTGTCCAGAGTCAGAATCTAATGCCTCGAATTCTAGTGAACTATGATCTAACATTGATGTCCTATAGAGTGTGTTGTGTAGATTATACCTTAACAATCTTTTAGATTCAGTGTTTATGCCGTAAAAATATTAAATGTTAGGAGGTTTTAGGGAGTCTATGCCTATGATATGCTTGTTGAATAGGTTGAACATGAGGGTTATTAATGGAAGACTTGAAAGATAAGACACAACAACTTCTCCACAGAGTTACAGACTTAATGGAGCGGCTTTGACTTAGCCTCTAAAGACAATGAAATCAGAAAAATAGAATCAGAATCGGAGCAAAATGTTTTCTGGTCCGATCATGAGGTTGCTTCAGCAGAAATGCAAAAATTGGCAACCTTAAAAGAAACCGTGTCTTTTTGGTCGACACTTCAGGATAAATTAAATACCTTACTTGATTTGATAGAACTCGCAATTTCGGATAATGATATGGATTTTCGAGAGGCAGCTGAACAAGAGCTCAGTGATCTTACAGTTTCCTTAGAACAAGAAGAATTCAAACTACTTTTATCAGGTGAGTATGATAATAGATCAGCTATACTTACCATACAGGCAGGCGCAGGCGGAACTGATTCGCAAGATTGGGCTGAAATGCTGTTTAACATGTATGCTAAGTGGGGTCAGCTTCATAAAAGGAATGTCCAGGTCTTAAACGTTTCCCATGGGGAAGATGCAGGATATAGGACTGTTACCGTACAAGTAGAAGGTGATTTTGCTTATGGATACTTGGAAAAAGAGACAGGAGTGCATCGATTGGTTCGACAATCACCATTTGATCCTAATAATGCTAGGCATACATCTTTTGCAGTAGTGGAAGTTATGCCTGTTGCATCAGCGCAATCTGACCCAGTTATTCGAAGCGAAGATATTAAAATGGATGCATTTAGATCTAGTGGCCCAGGTGGACAAAATGTCCAGAAAGTTGCTTCAGCTGTCAGATTGACACATATTCCTAGCGGTATTGTCGTCTCATGCCAGACGGAACGCTCTCAACATCAAAATAGAGAATATGCAATGCGTATTCTGAATGCAAAGTTGTTGGCAGTAGAAAAAGAACGTAGAGATAAAGAGGTTGCAGATCTTAGAGGTGAGCGGGTAAATCCCGAATGGGGAAATCAGATTAGGAGTTACGTCCTACATCCTTACAAACAAGTTAAAGATCACAGAACAGATTTTGTGAGTACAGATCCAGACGGTGTTTTGGAAGGTCATATTGATGAATTTATAAAAGCTTATATGGTTAAAAGCTTACAATAATTACATATCTATCATGTGACCCATTCGTGACTTTTTAGTGTCCAGATATGGGTGATTCTCTGTATTGACCGCTGGTTGCATTGGAATTCTCTCTGTGACTTCTAGATTGAAACCAGATAATCCTGCAATTTTTTGAGGATTGTTAGTTAGTAGCTTTAGTTTAGTAACTTTGAGGTCCGCCAGAATCTGGGCTCCTATTCCATATTGCCTGAGGTCACTGTCAAACCCTAATCTTCGATTGGCTTCTATAGTATCCAAGCCAGTGTCTTGTAAGGAGTATGCTTTGATTTTGTTATGGAGACCTATCCCTCTACCTTCTTGTCTCATGTACAAGAACACGCCTGTTCCGTTTTTACCTATGATTTCTAAGGATTGATCTATTTGCTCACCACAATCACACCTAAGACTACCTAAGGATTCTCCGGTTAAACAGGCGCTGTGCACTCGCGTAAGCACTTCATCTCCTTCTTCCCATTCTCCTATGACCAATGCAATGTGTTCACCAGGTTCCACATCACTTTCGTATCCTATTATGGTGAAGTCACCCCATTTTGTTGGCATCCGAGCTTCCGCTACTTTTTTAACGAGGTTCTCGGTTTGTCGTCGGTGCGCTATGATTTGCGCAATGCTCAAGATTTTTATATTGTGCTGTTTCGAAAATTCTTCTAGGTCAGGCATTCTAGACATCGTTCCGTCTTCGTTCATAATCTCACAAATTATTCCTGCAGGATACTGACCTGCTAATTTGCATAGATCAACTGTTGCTTCGGTATGGCCAGCTCTAGCTAATACACCTGCGGGATTGGCTCTTAACGGAAATAGGTGCCCTGGCCTGACAAAATCATCTGGTTTAACATCTTCATTTATAAGAGCTTTTACGGTATCGGACCTATCTTGTGCTGAGATACCGGTTTCTGTCCCAATTTTATAGTCGACTGATACTGTGAAAGCTGTAGAAGGTTGGCCGTCCCATTCCAAAGGATCTGACATTAAGGGGAGTTTGAGATGATCTAAGCGCTCACCTTCCATAGGCATACATAGTAGTCCTCTTGCATGAGTTACCATGAAGTTAACAGCCTCTGGACTCACGTGTTCAGCAGACATTAAGAGATCACCCTCATTTTCTCTTTGCTCATCGTCTACAACGATGATCATATTTCCAGTTTTTAATTCGTGTAATGCTTCTTCGATACTACATAACGCCATGCGATCCTACCTTTTAGTTGCGTTCATTACGTATTTTGCTAATATGTCAACTTCTATGTTTACCAGGCTTTTTGGGTATAAATACTCCAAATTAGTATGGGTAAAAGTATATGGTATCACACATATTGTCAATCTTGATTCAGTGCAGTCTGTGACAGTTAGGCTTATACCATTTATTGCAACGTACCCCTTTTCTACCACGTACATGGAATAGTCTTTGGGGAAAGCGACAGTAATGAAGTATGAATCTGCCGAGGGTTTAATAGATTCGATTATCCCTGTAGTATCAACATGACCTTGCACATAATGGCCACCAAATCTGCTGTTGACAGACATCGCTCTTTCTAAATTAATTGAGCTTCCCACATCTAGCTGTGAAGCATTAGTTCTATCAAGGGTCTCGGGAGATAAATCAACTGTGAATTGCGATGATGTCATTTTTGTAATGGTAAGGCAGATACCATTAGTACAAATACTATCGCCTATTTTAGCGTCCTCCACTACGGTAGTGCATTCTATAGTTAGTTCGTCATTGCTTAACTCTAAGACTTTGCCTACTTCTTCTATGATTCCCGTAAACATATTTCACTCCTTGATGCTAATTAATGTACCCAGTTACAAGAATGTCATTTCCTGAATAAGACACTTCCGTTTTTTTAAGATGCAACGATTCCGATATAAATTCAACACCAGAGCCTCCAATAGGGCTTTTGGCATCATCTCCTCCTATAATGATTGGGGATATGAAAGCTAGCACTTTGTCGACTAAGTTTTGGTCGAATAAGCTTCCTAGTAAAGTGCTGCCTCCTTCCACTAAAACATGCACGTAGCCTAATTTGCCTAGCTCATTTAAAAGCAAGCTTAAGTCAACCCTGTCGTTATTATCCGGAGTAAATGTGCGGACTGTGACAGAGTCGGAAATAGGTGTGATCGGAGGTTGGGTGGTTGTTGCAATTATTGTATGACCAACTTGATTCAGGATTTGTAGATTAGGGTTGTGTTCCATTTGTAATTTACTGTCAGTGATTATTCTAGTAGGCTGACGATCAGTCCAAGGTTTGTCAGTATAATCCCTTGCTGTTAGAGAAGGATTATCTGCTAATACCGTGCCAATACCTGTTAGTATTGCGTCAGATTTTCTTCTTATATCATGTACGAGGCTTCTGGACTCAGGACCACTAATCCATTTTGAATCTCCGGACCTAGTACATATTTTTCCGTCGAGTGACATTGCAAACTTCGCAGTTACGAAAGGCTGCTTGGTTGCTATGTATTTCCTGAACCCTTCATATAATTTTGTGCATTCTGTTTCATCATCCCATTTCGCAACTTTAATACCTGCTTCTTTTAATTTTACGACACCTTGTCCGCTTACCAAGGGATTAGGATCTGTGTATCCTACGAAGATATTTAGGATCCCTGATTGTATGATCGCCTCTGTACAAGGCCCCGTTTTCCCCTGATGGCAGCATGGTTCTAAGGTTACGTACATATCGCTCCCAGCAATATCGATAGAGCAAGATTCTATAGCTACAATTTCGGCATGTTTCCCGCCTGCTGGTTCGGTAGCGCCTTGTCCTATGATCTGGCCGTTTTTAACAATAACTGCGCCTACAGAGGGGTTAGGGCTTGTATTCCCTTGATGGCTAATTGCGAGTTGCACTGCTAATTTTTGGGCGGGTGTATTCATCGAAACACCTACACAATCATTGTTGTTTGCCAGAATAGTTTTCGTAATACTTACTAGGAGTAGGATCGGACTGACCTTGATACTTACTTCCCAATTCTTTAGAACCGTACAGTCGGTTTGCAGGAGTAGTTAGTTCTAAGAAGGAAATTTGTCCTATTTTCATTCCGCAGAAAAGGGTGATAGGCAAGTTTGATAAATTACTTAGTTCTAGTGTTAAATGGCCTTTCCACCCGGGATCCACGAAGCCAGCAGTGGAATGAATTACTAGGCCAAGTCGGCCTAAGCTACTTTTACCTTCGAGCCTAGCAACTAAATGGGCAGGCAACTCTATATGTTCTGAAGTGCTTCCGAGTACAAATTCACCAGGATGTAAGATAAAAGGGGTGTTCTCATCGATGTCCACAACTTCAGTTAGATCTTCTAGGGTTTCTCTTACGTCTATATATGGGCGTAAAGAATTGCTGAACACCAACACTTTATTATCAAAGTGTAGATCTACGCTGGCTGGCTGTACATCATCTTCATTTAACGGCGATATGACTATATCGCCGTTTTTTATACATTCAAGTATGGTTTTGTCACTTAAAACACTCATTTGTTACCCTCTGTTAATTCTTAGCCTTTGAAATCCACGTTTCCATTGATGAGAGCACGGGACATAACGTATTTATGGATTTCTGATGTGCCCCCTCCTATTCTCGCATGTCTTAGTAGTCTGAACCAATGGGATATTGGCATATCTAAAGTTTCTCCTAAGCCACCAAAGATTTGCATGATCTTATCAATACTTCTAGATCCCCATTCACCCGCACAATATTTTATCATTGAAGCCTCTACTCGTACGTCCTTTCCTTCATCAGCTTGAATAGCGGTTTCTCTTACTAACGCACGCAAGCTCATGATGTCTATGTATGCATCTGATAACATCCATTGGATGGCCTGTCTATCTGAAATAGGGCTACCATACGTCACTCGTTCATTGGCCCAAGTTATCGCCATTTCTAGGGCTCTGGTGAGGATTCCTGTGGCCATGGACCCTCTTAATAGTCTGTCATGGTGTACCAACCATTTTTGGCCAAGATTAAAACCTTGGCCAACTTCTCCCAAGACTTTCGTTTGAGGAACTCTGACTTCGTCCAGGTTTACATAAAACTGCTGAGATTTTGTAGGGGTTATCCAAATCCGTATAGGGTCAAACGATAGGCCTTCAGAAGGATTGTCAACGATGAACATTGTGATTCCCCCTCTTTGGCGCTTGGTATCGTCAGTTACAGCTTGAACTAACAAGAAGTCAGCGGATGCAGCGCCGGATATATACATCTTTGTTCCTGTTAATACCCAGTCATCCCCGTCTTTTACAGCTTTTGTTTGCATCATCCCGCCTGGATCAGAACCCGCTTGTGGCTCTGTTTGGCAAAATGCGTAATTTAATTTCCCATCGATCGCAGGGATAAGGTACTGTTCTTCTTGCTCTGGTGTGCATGAGTCTATCATCATCATTGGAACTGGAGAGGTAGGTATTTGTACTATACTACGGTGAATTTCTTCATCCATCACAACGTGTCCTAAAGCTCCCATCCCTCCGCCGCCATATTTTTCCGGGACAAATAAAGTGTATATTCCTGTTTCTTTTGATATCCGTTCTAGATGGTCCCATTTTTCTTGAGGCAGAGTTCCTACTATTCCTAAGACAGTTTCTGCAATACCTTTCGGTCCGGTATCATCGTCTTCTTGTGGCGGGTGGGACAAGTACTCTGATTCGAGCGGGATGCATTCGTTTTCTACAATGTCACGGATAGTTAATTTGAGTGCTTCTAATTCTTCAGGTAACTTGGTGTCAGGCATAGATCCTCTCTTGTCTGGTAGATTAGGCTTTTAGTTGCAGAAAGAATGTAACAGTGGACAATTAATGGAAAGGGCAAACAAAAAGGAAAGCTGACTTGGTGTACGATGAGCCTTCAGAATCGGAGATAGATCGCGTATATTTTGAGGATTCTCCGGTTGAATCATCTAAAGCACCAGTTATTGATCCGAAGATAGATACCCCCATTGAAAGGGTAAGAATACAACCGGTACAGATTGCCACAAACCTAATTTTCATAGTGCTTTAAATTCTATTCCTTACTAGTTATGTATTTGTACAGTAATTGTATAACGTTGTAGAATAATTAGCTAGTTGGAACAGTGCTTATTAGAAGTTAATTAAGTGAAAATTATCAACAAGTTACAGAGTGGGGAATATGCAATTAAGAAACATACCGAGTGTAGAAGCTGTAATACGAACTCCTGGATTAGATGCTGTAATAACGGCGTATCCTAGGGAGTGGGTGATAGATGTTATTAGAGAAACAATAGCTAAAAATCGTCAAGATGTGCTTGCAGGAGAAGAGGTTAAAGACGCACAGACTATTTCGATAGAAGTAGAAAATCATATCCAGAAAGTAATAGCTCCGAAACCAAGGGAAGTGATAAATGCAACAGGGGTGATAATTCACACCAATTTGGGTAGAGCTCCTCTCAGTAAAGATAGTATTCAAGCTGCTATGAACTGTGGGTCAGGATATAGCGATTTGGAATTGGACCTTCAAACAGGTAAGAGAGGCGGAAGGCTTGGATCTATCAAATCTTTACTTACTCAACTTACTGGGGCAGAAGATGCAGTCGTGGTTAATAACAATGCAGCGGCATTGTTGCTTGCCTTGTCTGCGTTATGTCTGGGGAGAGAAGTTATTGTCCCTCGTAGCGAAGCAATTGAAATTGGCGGAGGGTTTCGCATACCCGACGTGTTGTCTCAAAGTGGCGCTAAACTGGTAGATATAGGCACAACCAACAGGACCTACATACAAGATTACAGGAATGCAATAACGGAAGATACAGGAGCATTTTTGAAAGCACACTCAAGCAACTTTGTAATAAGCGGTTTTATTCATGAAGTAGGAGTTTCTGAATTGTCCTCGCTTGGCCAAGAACTGGACATACCAGTGATGCATGATGTTGGTAGTGGAGCATTTATAGATACTCGGCGCTACGGATTGGCGTATGAACCTACTCCACAAAGCAGCGTCTCTGAGGGGGCAGATTTAGTTTTTTTCTCAGGCGACAAGTTACTTGGAGGACCTCAAGCAGGCATCATAGTGGGTAAAGCTAAATACATTTCGATTCTTGAACGACATCCTATGATGAGGGCTATTAGAATGGATAAGTTGAATTTAGCAGCTTTGGGCGCAACCCTAGCTCACTACATCAAAAATGAAGCTGAATCCAAGATTCCAGTATGGCAGATGATATCAGCAACTAATGAATCTTTGATGAAAAGAATAAAGGCATGGGAAGAAATATCTCCGGATTATATGGAGATATTTCCTTCAGAATCAGCTATTGGAGGAGGTAGTCTGCCTGGGGAAACAATACCTACCGTTGCGCTGAAAATCAATGCGCACAGTATGCAAATGAATGCTATGAAAATTCAAAGTTTACTAAGAGAATTTGACCATCCCATAGTAGCTAGAATAGAAAATGATGATGTGATTATAGATCCTCGGACTATACTGCCAGAAAGTGATGGACATATAACTCTGGCATTACAGAGGATTTTCAACTAGTATTTGTGGTCAAAGGTATAAAGTTAATAGAAGACAAGGATATTTCGTGAAAGATTATGTGATAGTGCACACTCCTGGGCAGAGTTCTTGGCACTGGGGCAAGCTTTGGGCTTTGATGACTGCTCCTAAGACTCATCCCCCTGCGCTTTTCAAAAAGACAGTGAATGTCTATTTGGTAGACCTACCAGGTCATGGATCTAATGATCATGGAGATACTACTGAAATTCTTAGAGAAGAATGCGTATACGAAATAGAGAAGGCAGTGGAAACTAATAAACTAAAAGATTACGTCCTGGTGGCTCATGGCTTTTCTGCCAGCTTAGTTGTCCAGAGTCTTGCTTCTCTAGTAAAAGCTCCTTCAAAAGTAGTTCTTATAAGTGGTGTAGTTAATACTCAAGGAGGTAGCTTGATATCTCAATTGCCGTTGAGATCCAGAAGCTTATTTCGTGTTGCTAAATTGAAATCTATGTTACTTAGGAGACCTGCAAAATTATCACCTGCAGTAATCAGGAATTATATTTGTAACGGTATGGATCCTATGGATGTAATTCAAAATCTTGGGTTTTACGAGGCACTCCCTTCGGGAATTTTAGAACAAAAATCATCGTCAATGGTAATCCCGGATGGTATCCCCATTACATATGTGAAATTGAACCAGGATAAGATATTGCCACCTTCTCTTCAGCAACAAGTCGCAAAGGAAGTAGGGGCGTCAAAGGTTATAGATATAGAGGCTTGTCATCAAGTTTCATTGCATAGGCCTGCAGAATTAGCTGAACTGTTGCTGAACGTTTAAAAGGAATTACTTTAAGATAAGTGCGATAAATGTTATATGAAATTTGTGCTTCGCCATATGAAAAGTCAGGATATAGATCAGGTAACTGGCATAGAGAAAGAAGCATTTTATCCGTTGACTATAGGAACTTCGTTCACGATTCAATTAAGGAACAAATATTCTAGATATCTTGTGATAGAAACTAGACCAGAGTCTGCTATGTCAGCTCAATTGAGCATGGTAGCAGGTTTATTTGGTATAATAAGGAACTTATTCATTAAGTCTCCTTCTGAGGCCGTTAATATAGCGGGTTATGTGGGTATATGGTTTCAAGGCAGTGAAGGGCATATATCAGAAATAGCGGTTAAGAAAAGATTTAGAGGAAAAGGATTAGGTGAATTGTTATTGATAGGAGCAATACGCGTATCGATTAGTAATGGTTTACAGATGATGGGGCTGGAAGTAAGAGCGTCCAATGTCCAGGCACAGAAGCTGTATCAGAAATATTACTTTCAAGAAAATGGTATTCGCAAGGGATATTATTCTAATGATAAAGAAGATGCGGTTATTATGGCTACAGAATTGATCCACAGTAATGATTATCAGCGTAAGTTTCTAGATAGACAAAGGCAATATTTAGACTCAGGGAAACAGCTAAATATAAATATTTGAGTAACATAATTTAATTCGGTTGGTGGTTATGGTAGTTATAGGTCTCACTGGAGGAATTGCGACTGGTAAAAGCGAAGCATCTAGAATGCTGCAAGAATTGGGAGCTGCCATCATTAATGCAGACCTGATAGGGCATGAAGCGTACCGTCAAGGCTCAGTTGGGTGGGAAAGTGTCGTTCAGGCATTCGGTAAAGGGATCCTAGATGAAAGTAATGAGATTGATCGAGCCAAGTTAGGCGCAATTGTATTTTCAGATGAATCAGAGCTACAAAAGCTGAATGAAATCATGCATCCGATTATGGAAAGACTTGTCGAGGAAAACATTGCAGAGTACAAAGAATCTGGCAATGAAATCATAGTAGTAGAAGCAGCGCTGATGTTCGAAGCAGGATGGAACAAATTGGTTGATACAGTATGGACTACAGACGCTTCCCAAGAAACAGTAATTTCCAGACTAGAATTACGAAATGGGTTAAGTCGGTCGGAATCGAAAAAACGAATAGATTCTCAAATGAATCGAGAAGACAGGCTAGCAAAATCAGATGTGATTTTATCAAATACAGGTGACCTAAATGCATTTAAAAATGTTATATTAGATGCTTGGTCAGGAATAAACTAAAAAGGTAAGGAAGATAAGAAATGGTAGATGGAACAAGGTCAGAGCCTAAAGAATACGCAATCGAAGAATTTCTGATAAAGGAAAAACCATATTATAAACCGGTTGGTGATGAAGAAGATCTATTCAACGCGGCATATAATCAGCATATACCCTTGCTCTTAAAAGGCCCAACAGGTTGTGGGAAAACAAGGTTCGTTGAGTATATGGCTTGGAAACTTGGTAGACCTATGACAGTTGTAAAAAAGAATGGAGCTCAAAGCAAGGCAAATGAAGCACAAAAGCAGATTCCGTTAGTTACAATAGCTTGTCATGAAGACCTCACAGCGAGCGACTTGGTGGGTAGGTATTTGCTTGATGCTGAAGGAACAAAATGGATAGATGGACCGATGACTCGAGCAGTTAAGAATGGAGCCATATTGTATTTAGACGAAGTAGTGGAAGCTAGAAAAGACACTACCGTATTGATTCATCCTCTTACTGATCATCGTAGAGTCTTACCAGTGGAAAAGACCGGCACTATTATTGAGGCAGACGATAGGTTTCTACTATGCATCTCCTACAATCCTCATTACCAAAGTGCGCTAAAAGATATAAAACAAAGCACACGTCAGAGATTTATATCTGTTGAATTCGATTATCCTCCTGTGGATGTTGAAGCAGAAATAGTTTTTCAAGAAAGTGGTTGTACTGAAGATGAAGCAATGTCACTGGCGCGACTAGGAGAAAAAATAAGGCATCTTAGAGACAGTGGATTGCAGGAAGGAGCGAGCACTAGACTTCTGATTTATGCTGGACGGTTAATTAAAGAAGGAATAACTGCGAGAAGAGCATGCCAGGTCGCGATCGTATGGACATTAACTGATGAACCAGAGCTCCAGAGGAGTATAGAAGAAGTAGTCTCTTCGATATTCGAGTAAATATAATGGAATTTTCTGTTGGCGGATTGGGGAAAATATTATCTCAACGGCCCGTTGTAGAAGAAACAGATCATGGCGCATTCATGCCAGCTGCTGTGATGGTGCTAGTTTATAAGAAAGATAATCAATATTGTGTGTTGTTGAACAAGAGGTCTCAATTAGTAGAACATCATAAAGGTGAAATGTCTTTCCCTGGAGGAGCTAAAGATCCGGGTGATGGTGTGTTCATAAATACAGCATTGAGAGAAACTGAAGAAGAGATGGGAATTAAAACAAAAGATATCACTGTTTTGGGCCAGCTTGATGACACCATAACCAGAAGTAATTTCGTCGTTAAAGTCTTTGTAGGCACCATCGATTATCCATATCATTTTGATCCCAGTGACATAGAAATTGCTGAGGTAGTAGAAATCCCGATATTAGATCTTATGTCGGAAGAAAACCAATATGTGGAAACTAGGTGGGATGGAGTGAATTCGTTTGACAGTGTCTCTTATGGATATGGCGATTATTTGGTATATGGTGCAACAGCCACCATATTATCTCAGTTCCTGGATGTAGTTTCTGATAATTTTAGTTTGGAGGGACAGGTCAATTGAGTACAGAGGCTTGGAAAGAATTAGAGTCCTCTTTGAATACTTTGCCGGGTTCAGTAAGTGATGCTTACGAAGAATCCAAGGTTTCAATGAGCGAAATTTTTAGCGATGATGAGCTTTTATTGTGGGGCAAAGAAGGCTTGGCTATAGGAACTCAGACAGTCCGGTCTTGGGAGGCAGCAATCGAATATTTTAATGTAAGCGCTATGGTTGTTAAATCGCTTGCATTTCCGTCATTTATGCAGTGGGCCAGATGCGGGACACATTTGTCTCAAGATGCTCCTTCTTTAGCTTCTGCATTTTTCTCAGTAAGTCCATCTATCGTGACTAATCTTCGGCCGCAATACATACCTCGATGGGTAGGTCTAGGAAGAGGATTGTACAAAGGGACATGGAAATCTGGTAATTTGGCAAGTAAATTTTTTGAATGTAGCCCTGAACTAGTGAGAAACTTACCTTTTTGGGATGTTGAAATATTCGCTTCTTTACTAGAGTCAATTTCAGGAAAATCATACGAAGTAGCAGCAGACTGTTTGGATTTGGGAACGACAGTTCTCCCCGCTATGGGTAGGGAACGTGAAGTGTTCCTGTCGATGCTTCGGTCGTTGACTGACACCAGTTGGAGGGAAGTAAAGAGTTGCCTTGAGATAGTGCCAAAAGTTGCAAAAGACGTGGAAGATATGCAAATAGGTAGGTTCCTCAAACTTGGTGAAAAACTTGCTAAATCCGGCATGAAAGATACCTCGAGGTTCATGGCTGATGGCACTCAAGCTTTGAGCGGAGTACAACCGAACACGCACGGCAAGATCCTTGATTTATGCGAGACGTTGGTAGAAGTTGAATATGACGCTGTGCAACCATTTCTTAAGAGTCTAGAGACAGTTCTTGCTGGAATAACTATTATTCAATTAGATCAATGGTTTCAGACGGGCTTGAACTTGATCAAAGAAAATAAAGAAGCAGGGTTAGCATTCTTTAAAATTGAATCCAATACTTCCGAGTCTGTCTTAAAAACATTATCTTCTAGTATAGATTTAGATGTTATTAAAGGAATAGTTACGCTTTATTGCACGGCATTGACCGGCCAGGATATTGAAATTAGTAATAGCCAAGAGCTCGTAGACAAAGGAATTGGATGGGTAGATGAGAGTTGGGCTTCCACAGACGGGACGCAAGTCTTTTTGCCTGCAGTGGTAGATCAATACGACGATAAACAGTCAAATTTTTCTTGGTTCAAAGTGATTGCTACTCATCAAGTCGGAAGATTGGAATTTGGTAGTTTTGAATTTGAATTTGATACAGAAGCGAAAGTGTTTACTAACCGTAGGGTGGATGCAGAGAAAGCCCAAGCCGAGAAGCTAACTAAATTAGGACAGCCTGATGAAGTAGGGAATGTTAGAACTTACACAGACATTGGGAAATTCCTTAATTTGTTTGATGAGACCAAATTGGCTTTCGATATTTTTACTGTTATGGAAGATTGTAGGTTAGATTATCTGATCAAGACATTATACCCAGGAATTAAGGCATCAACAAAACAGGTACAAGAAGATGCGATATTGAAAAGACCTGAGATAACAGAATTACCATTGAAAGAGGCTATGATTGAATTGTTGATACGTTTCAGCTTGGATCAATTCAATGACCTAAAAGTTCCAGAAGAATATGAAGATGTAGTAATTACTTTGGCAAACTTGGTGCACACACTTGGAAACTCTGAATCGACTGTAGAAGATTCAGCAGAAGCCACGATCAGAGCGTACGAACTGATTTCTAAGGTTATTAATGAAACAAAACCAGAAGAAGAATGGAAAGATGAGGATTTGGAAGATCAATTAGAAGATTTTGATGAAGATGAATTCGAATCTTTAGTGGAGAAAATGCAACAGTCATTGGAAATGAGTGGCGAAGATGGAGAAGGTGATCCTTATGACTCGCCATCACCTGTGGAATATCGAGGAGATTTTAAGCCAGAAATGGTACAGTTGATCTCTAAATTGCAAAATGATGCTTCTGAACCTGGGGAAAACCAACCTTTGTCTCAAGAAGAGTTAGAACAATTGTTACAGGAGACTGATGAGTTAGAACTGGATGCGGAACAAGGTGAAATTGATGCTGGAATGTTTGCTGCTTGGGTTGAAAACATCATGAAAGAGGCTGGTATGCCTCCTCCAGAAGGAGAACCCGGAGATGGGCAATCCCCTGTATTATCGAGTGCGGAAGAGGAAGGAGAGCTCGAAGCTCAAGAACCTAAAACCTATGCTTATGATGAATGGGATTTTAGAGCGGGAGACTATAAACCAAGATGGTGCATAGTAAAAGAAAAAACCTTGGAAGAAGGCGAGCAATCTTTTTATACAGAGGCTTTAAATAACTACTCGGGTTTACTTGCCCATATTAAACGTCAGTTTGAACTTATAATGCCAGAAACGTGGAGGAAAACTTACAGATTAGTTGACGGAGAAGATATTGATTTAAATGCCGCAATCGAAGCAATTTCAGATTTAAGAATGGGAGTACCCCCAGAAGACAAGATATACTGGAGACGCAATAAAGTGGAGAGAGATGTAGCCGCCGTATTCTTGCTAGACATGAGTGCATCAACCGCTGAAGCGATTGATGAAGGCAGACAGAACTCAGACGACACAGATGCTCCAGATGACCCAGTTGAATATATGGTATGGCTTAGGAGAAGGAGAGAGGGCCTGACTAGGCGAAATTACAAAAGGATTATAGATTTAGAGAAAGAGAGCGCGGCACTGATTATACAGGCGATAGAATCCATTGGAGATCAATACGGTATCTATGGATTTTCTGGATACGGTCGAGAAAATGTAGAATTCTATGTAATTAAAGATATAGATGAACCTTTTAATGACAAAATCAAACGAAGAATAGATAAGATTACTCCATTGCATGCTACTCGAATGGGTGCTTCAATACGGCATGCTATAACGAAATTAGAAAATAAAGACGCTACCACGAAGATAATGTTTTTGATCAGTGATGGGAGACCCCAAGATAGAGGATATAGTAGGGAAGGGGTAGAGAAAGAATATGCCGTCCATGATACACATCAGGCTCTAATAGAGGCACGTCGGAAAAATATAATTCCGTTCTGTCTTACGGTGGATAAGGCTGGTCATGATTATCTCAAAGAAATGTGTGGAGACATGGGGTATGAAGTTTTGGATAATATATGGTCTCTTCCTGAACGACTACCTATGGTCTATCGAAACTTAACCAAGTAGTTTTGCTAGTTCTATCAATGCAGTGTTGGCGGCTCTGCGTTTTATAGTGATTCTTCTCGCTGGCACATTGATTGGTATTTCAGATATGGTGTTTGGCCCAACTATGGATATATGAAGATTTGCGGATTGTACAGTGGTGTTATTACTAGGTTCAGTTTCTCCAATAATCCCTATGCCTAAATCTGACCCCATTTCTTTCTTTATAAGCTTTGCCATATCGGTAGCTGTTTGTTGATTGATCCTGGCATCAGCCGGAACGTTATTGTCATGGAGTCCCAAATGTTCTGTGTCTGCTTGACCTGTAATAAGGCCCCCCTTGTAGAAAACATCATGGCTCGAGATCTGTGTTATCAGATCGGATAACATTCCTCCTGTACAAGCGTCCCAAGTTGAAACTGTAAGATTTTGCTGCCTTAGAAGCTGGTAGCAAGATTGCGCTGGTGTATCAGTGTCATATCCCCATATGTATTCACTTAATTGAGATGTGATAGATTTTTCCATTGGAGTAAGTAAGTCCAGGGCTTCTTTCTCAGTATCACCTTTGGATATTATGCGTAAATGTATGCCATCTTGTTTTGAATATATACCAAGGTATGGGTTTATTTGTCCAAAATGTTCTGTGAGTATTTCATCTATACGGCCTTCTGACATGCCTAAGGTTTTGATGGTTCTAGTAATTGTTATTTCCCCAGTGGTTTTTTGCCGTAATCGTGGCTCGATTTGTTCTAGCCATAAAGGATTCATTTCACCCGGAGGACCTGGGAGGTTAATGATCGTTTTGCCATGTTTTTCAGACCACCACCCGGGTGCAGTTCCATATTTGTTTGGAATAAATTGTGCTGATGGGATTAGCTGGGCTTGTTTTATATTGGTTTTAGGCATTACTTGCCCTCTGGATTGGAAATATTCTTCAAGTTGTTTGACTATTTCAACCTGGACACTAGGTTTTTCTTCTAATACTTGTGCAACAGCTTCTCGTGTGAGGTCATCTTGAGTAGGGCCTAGTCCACCAGTAGTTATAACGATATCGGACCTGGAAAGGGCTAGTGACATAGTCTCAACTAACCTGTGGATGTCATCGCCTACGATAGAAATTTGATTTAGTGAAATTCCTAATCTTGGAAGCCTAGTTGCTATCCACGCAGCATTAGAATCTGTGAGCTCCCCCATCAATAATTCGTGACCAATTGATAGTATGTCGGCTTTCATGATTTTACTACTTGCTGGGTGTGTACGGAGGATTTACTGCAAGTTCATTAATAACTCGAGCCCACATTTCAGCTACAGTGAAAATACTTGTTTCGTCAATAAGTTTTACGTATTGATTTTCATTATTTGGTGTAGTGTCTCCTAAATGAAATTCGAAGACATGACCTCCTTTTTCAGTCACTTTTATGATTGACTGTGGAGGATCTAAACCGTAGGAAGATAAAGGCTCTTTGACATCTATTAATTCTCGGTTAATCTGAGGTCCGCCCAGCAAGAAGGGAGTCCCACTCCATTTAGGTCCGTACACTTGCACAGGAGGATCTCCGTCTATAAGCCATATCCATGATGTGCTTCCTGGGGGGCTATTTTTTATAAATTTGACGTGATCTTCTTTGTATTGGACCTCTATTTCTACAATGTCTGAATCAGAAATTTTATATAACCATTCTCTAGCGACGTGTTCTTCATCCGGTTTGTTAGCCCAGTAGAATGCGGCTGTTGCTCCAACAATGGCAAGAACAACAACTAGCATGATTGTCAATCTGAAATTCATGTTACCTTCTTACCCACCACATGGACAATGCTGCTAATGCTAACAGGCCTGGAAGTATGAACCAAGACGAAAATCGTACAAAGTCGTATTCGTTAGCATCCAAGTTGAACTCTCTATACACGAATGCTCTGTCTCTGATTGAAATCAAAGAATAATCTCCTAACACATAATTCACAGTGTTTAATAGCAGATTGGTCCCACTTCCTCTGGATAGAAAAGTATTTGATGCGAAATCTGAGTCTCCAAATATTGCCACATGGGTAAGTTGATTCGGGTCTGGAGGTGCTGTTAATGGAGTAGAGCCAAGTTGGCCTACCGCCAGCATATACGCGGATGAGAAGAATGGTCCCATAGGATCAGCATTTTCTTCTCCTGGGGGAATAGGGTCAGTTCGATCTGGATCATCAATTAAGAAACTAAGAGGAGATGTTACAGTCAGAGGTACGGGCCATCTTAGCTCGTCTTGTACAGGTACTAAAGCTGTTGTGCCTGGCATGTAAACTTGTCCTAATTGACCGCTCTCTGGGCTAGTAATGCTACGAAGTGCATCCACCATAATAGTGGCCTGGTCCGGAGGGAGTAATTCGAAATCTTCTGCCCGGATTTGATTCAGGTTCATAGGTTCTGCTCTCAAGATATTAGGGTTGTCTGTGACCCCTAATTCTAGGTCTAAAATGTAACCTGGTTGCAATATGATACCCCACATTGCCATTAACGCTCGGAAAGACTCAGGGGTATCAGGTTCCCCTAAAAATATCAGGCGACTAGACTCACGTCTTTCGGAGTCATCTGGGTTCTTACCTTGCAGAAATTTATGAATTGTTTGGGCATGAGAATCAGGCAATTCAATCGTTGGGCCAGGAATAACTAGTAAAGCTGCATCATCTGGGACGAATACGTTGTCATCTGTAGGGTCCCATTTTAAAATTTCAGTGTTGTAATTGTCCTGGTTTAAGACTTCTTTGAATGTGGAGTATCCCTTGGCAGAAGAGCTTAAAATGGATTTTTCTCCATGGCCTTCCAAGAAGTATATGGTTTTTTGTCCCTTGCTTGTTGCGATTAGCATGCTAGTGTATAAATCTTGCTCTAACTCACTATAATCTACGTCACTAGGTTGAACGATGGATGTGAGTTCGCCGCTATCTGTATATACTACGATTGATTCATATGCATTCACTCCATATGATCTCGCTAGATCTGGTTCAAGATCAGGGTCTCTAATTTCATAAGTGAATTTATTAGATCTTTTGGAAAATTCGCTAAGCATGTCAGAAGCTTTGCTGAAACGAGTGATAGCATCTACATTTTCGCTGATGTCTGACGGATAGAACGCTATCGCCTTGACAGGCGTATCTAGTTCATTCAGTAATTCTTTCGTGCTAGGGGCTAAGCTAAATTGGTTGTTTGCAGTTAGGTCGAAGCGCTGATTGTTTTCAATTGAGAGAAGGTTAAGTATTATAACAATTATGACGAAAGCACTAATCATGATTAGTGTGTTGGTGCCATATTTCCCGCTCCTGCTAAGGAAAGCTGAGGTTACTTTGCTAAGAGAAATAGCTCCCATCCCAAATAACAGGACAATTCCAAGGCCTATCAGCACTAGCGCGTAGGGTGCTAATGTATCGATAAACAGGAGAATTATAATTCCTAGAAGTAATGAGACTACCGCTCCAATTAATATAGGGTTTGAGTAGTTACTTAATAATTCTACTAATCCACTAATTCGACTTTGGGTTCCGACATTTTCTGGATCTGATTGAGCGACGCGTTCAGCTCTACTGAGACGCCGCCAGTCTCTGTTTTGATTGTTACCGTTCTGCACTTTACCTCCAGCGACGTGATTCTAAGATTCGGATTGAAAGAAATACAAACAGGAAAGTAATGGATATAAAATAAACTACATCGTGGGAATCGATTATGCCTTTATGGAAGTCGTCAAAATGACTCTTAATTCCAATTTCCTGGATGAATGTGGACCAGAATCCTGTCACTACCGTTGAAGCGTAGTCGGCGAAGTATAAGATGAGTAATATTCCCATTGCCACTACTGCAGATACTATTTGGTTACTGTTTAAAGTAGAAGCGAGTAGCCCTATAGATAAGGTTAAAGCGCCATATAAGATCAAGCCTAGATACCCCGAGTATATGGGGCCAGGATCAGGGTCTGCGAGTAAGAACAGTAGGATTGGATAATATAAAGTTAGCCCTATCATAAACAGCAAGAATATGAAGCTGGCGATGAATTTCCCGATTATGATTTCCCAGTCCCTTACAGGGGAAGTAAGTAATAATTCTATGGTACCGAGTTTTTGTTCTTCTGAGATTAGTCGCATCGTGAGGATAGGTGCTATTAATATTAAGATTAGTGTGACTCCTCCGAATGTTGTTTGACCAAAATCTAGGCCTACGAAGAACCGAGTCAGTGACGCCTCAGGAAAAGGATTTCCTAGATCTATAGTAAAGAATATTCCGGTACCCAGGAGAAATATCATTCCTACTATGTAACCTGTGGGACTTGTGAAAAAAGACAGTATTTCTTTTGTGATAATTGCTCGTAGTCCCCTCATCTATGCTCCTTCGCTGGTGGTCAGTTTGAGGAATATTTGCTCCAGGCTCATAGAATTTAATTGCATACTAAGTAAACTGCAATCATTTTCAATAATAACTTTGGAGATTGCATCTCGCACATCATAACCATCTGCTACGGTTATTTCGAAGGTTGTATTGTCTGTATTACGTTGTCTTTTTACGCCTGTTACACCCTCTATGTTTTCTAACACAGGTTGTATTTTTTTATTTGTAGAGGAGATTTCAACTAGGATTTGTTGAGTTGCTTGTAGCCTGGTGGCTAGATTGTCAGGAGTATCCTCTGCTACAATTTGCCCCTGATTAATGATCAGGACTCTTCCGCAAACCATACTAACTTCAGGCAATATGTGGCTACTTAGAACCACTGTTTGCTGTTTCCCGATATCCTGTATTAGCCGCCTTGTTTCTACAACTTGAATCGGATCTATTCCTATAGTAGGTTCATCCATGACTAATATTTCTGGTTCATGTAATATTGCCTGCGCGATACCGACTCTTTGTCGGTATCCTTTGGAAAGCTTACCCACTATAGTTTTGTAATAGTCTTGTAATCTGCAAATTTCAATTACATTTCCGAGTTGTTCATTTATGCTGCGTCGAGACATACCTCGCAAGGAACCCATAAAGGTAAGATAGTTTTTTACAGTCATGTCCGTGTGTAAAGGAACTGTTTCAGGAAGGTAACCTATTTTCTTCCTGCATTCTAAAGAATCTTTAACGATATCCATCCCGTCAATCTGTACGGTTCCTCTAGTCGGAGGCATGTAACCGGTTAGAATTCTCATTGTGGTGGTCTTGCCAGCTCCATTCGGTCCTAGGAAACCAAGGATTTCACCTCGTTGAACTTTAAATTCAACGTCTTCGATGGCTGGTTGAGGCCCATAATAATGCGTTAGATTGCCAGCTTCTATTATAAAATCTTCTTTTTTGGTAGTCATATTGTAACCTAAATGGTATTTAACAAGATAAATTGTACTATAAGTTGAGGAATGATATTCTATACGACGAATTTTGCCAAGGGGATAAGTATGCATTTGGCTATAGATGGATTTGATGGAAACTTTAATTTGATGTGGGATGAATCGAGGATTTATGACTTCTTGATTGAATATCCCGCAGAATTAAACATGACTAGAATTACGGAGCCCAAAGTAGTCACGTATAACGACCCTAAAGGGAATGACTCGGGGATTTCTGGATTCGTAATTATCGCGGAAAGTCATATTAGTGTTCATACTTTCCCTGATAGGAATTATGTGAACATCGATATATTTTCGTGTAAGGCTTTTGACACTCAAAAAGCTTTAGAAGATGCTAAAAACCTACTATCGTTAACCCAAGTCAAATCTTGGACTTTAAATCGAGGACTCGAATGGTTGACGGTAGAAGAAGGGTTCGAAAACATAAATTACCAAAGGTCCAATTTGAATGGAGACTGATCTTCCCAAGCATAATAAAGTAACTGGATTCAGTTATGATCAAGATAAGTGTTTTTTAGGGTTGTCTGGCCCTGTGGTCAAAGACCAGGTATTGGACTGTGTACTAATCCCTGTGCCTTATGATGAAACAATGAGCTTTCAAACAGGTTCTAAAGAATCTCCAGCTGCGATTCTCCGAAGCTCCTACCAATTGGAAGATTATGATTGGGAGTCCGGAATTGATTTAAGTTCATATGTGATAGCAACATGTAATGCTGTGGCAATTCCAGCCGAGAGTCCTAAGAAAGTGATTAGCGGCATAGAAACAGTAGTTAGTAGGATTTTACAGGATCATGAAGTAGGGCTGGTTGGTCTGATAGGAGGAGAACATTCTATTAGCGTTGGCGGCGCTAGAGCACTTACAAAAAATAAAGAAGAGGTCTCAGTTTTGTATTTAGATGCTCACGCCGATCTTAGAGACGAGTATTTAGGTACTAAATGGGGCCATGCTAGTGGAGCTAGAAGAATTTCAGAATTTGCACAGATCACATTGGGAGGAGTAAGAACTATTTCCCAAGATGAAATCAAATTTGCTGAAGAAAAAGGTATTTCTATTTCATTTTGGGATGGCAAAAAACCCTCAAATGAATTTATTGAACAATTGTTAGATAATTTGAATAGAGATGTGTATTTAAGTTTGGACTTGGATGTCCTAGATCCACATTTGGTTGGTAATGTTGGTAACCCAGAACCAGGCGGAATGGACTGGGTAACTTTGATGGATTTATTGGATGTCTTAATTGCTCAACACAATTTATTAGGATTTGATATTTGTGAACTTGTTCCTTCTCCAGGTAGTGAACTAGGTAGTTATGCGGCTGCTAAAATCATACACAGGATAATAAGCCGTTATATATTGAGTAAAAATATAAGACCTTCTCAATAAAGTTATCAAATTCGTTGAATAACCCGCATTATGATAAAATCTGTGCATGTAATCTTATAGTTTGAGGCAGATTGGTGGGAAACATAATTTATCTGGATCATGCAGGTACAACAGGAGTGGCTGAAGAAGTTTTGGAACTAATGATTCCTTATTTTTCTGACAAATTTGGGAATGCCTCTAGTGTTCATGCCATCGGCCAAGAGGCAAAATTTGCACTGGATACCGCAAGAGAAACAGTTGCGACCTGCTTGAATTCTAGGGTCGGAGACGTGATTTTTACTAGCGGTGGCACTGAATCGGACAATGCCGCTTTGATAGGCGCCGGACTTGCTTTAAAAGATACAGGTAATCACATAATTACCACTGCCGTAGAACATCACGCAGTGTTACACGCTTGTCAATATCTTGAAAATATGGGATTCCAGATTACTTATCTACCTGTAGATAATGAAGGCAATATAGATCTAACGCAATTGTCGGAATCGATAAATTCGAACACTATTATGGTTAGTGTAATGTATGCTAACAATGAGATAGGCACGATAAACCCGATTTCGGAAATATCTAATATAGTCAAACGTAGGGCAACTGAACTAAAACGAACGATATTGGTACATTCAGATGCTGTGCAAGCTGCTGGATTTTTAAGCCTCGACACAGAAGAGCTAGGTGTTGATATGCTTAGTCTTTCAGGACATAAATTCTATGGCCCAAAGGGTACAGGAGTCCTTTATTTGCGAAGAGGGACGCCATTTTTACCCATATTATTTGGAGGCAGCCAAGAGAGAGAACGTAGGCCTGGCACAGAGAATGTGGCAGGTATAGTAGGTTTGAGTGCTGCACTTTATATGGCGGATTCTTCAAGGAATGAAACCTCGAAGAGTTGCTCATTGTTGAGAGATAAACTTGTAAAAGGAATCATGGATATGATTCCTGGAAGTGTGCTGAATGGCTCTATGGACAAGAGGTTACCTAATAATGTTAATTTCTCATTTGAAGGGGTCCAGGGAGAATCCATATTGTTAGGATTAGATATGGCTGAAATTTCTGCAAGTAGCGGGAGCGCTTGTAGTTCTGGGTCATTAGAGCCGTCACACGTGCTATTGGCCATAGGTCAAGACTCAGAATTGGCGAGAGGGAGCCTTAGAATGACATTAGGAAAATTTAATACAGAAACAGAGATGGAATACGTGTTACAAGTATTGCCAACATTAGTACAGGAGTTGAGAGGGCTTCCTACCCTATCTTCAAGTGGTATATGATCAATATAAAATTCAGACTAATGAGTTTAGTAGGTTGTTGTGGAATATTGCTGATTGCTTTAGGAACAGGTTGTTCTGATTCATCCAAACTTGGTAGGTACTATCAAGGCAAGGTTCTGCATGTTAGTGTGGCTGAAATAGAACGATCAGGCGCTATTTCGTTTTCTACAGTAAATCCAGAGGGATTGATTAGGAATTTCCAGATAAATCCTTCCTCAGAAAAAAAAGAAGTGGCAAGATTTAGGATCAAAGTAGAAAATCACACTGCAGCAACAGCGATTGTTAACATTGACGAAAAAGCGGTAGTCCTTAGCGATTTTTTTTCTAACGACTTCAGACCTATCGATATTTATGCCAATGAAATTCCGGAGCCCAGCAATGTTAATTCTGTCTCATTGACTCCTTTGTGGAATAATGTTAATTCGGATGATGAGTCAGAGTCATTTGTGTTACCAAGGGGAACAGGGATTGATGGATGGATGTTTTTTGAAGTTCCAAAAGACACTCATTTTCGAGAGTTTAAATGGAGAGCAGGAGATTCATTAGGCATAGAGTTTTAGCCTATTACTGGATAGACTTCTGTTCCAAACCTACTGTATTGCAAATCAAGGTACTTCTCCCGGCTGAGTAACGGCTTGAAGTCATTCATAATGCCGAATGCTTTGCTACTTTTATTTGCAAGTAAGTCGATCGTAACCATAGACATTATTTTAGCTGGATTAATTACGGAAGTCTTATAGTCTTTAATCAGATAATCTTTCCCGTGGCCAGTACCAGTAGCCCCTGTGCAGTATGGATGACACACAGGGATAATGTGACTCAAATCCCCCATGTCAGTTGACCCTCCTGATTTCTCTGAAGGAGGGATTGTAAGGACTCGATTATTTCCTAATAGTCTGGTAGCGTTCGATTCAAATACCGACTGTAATTGTCCGTCATTGATCATAGGTAAGTATCCAGGGATAGTTTCAATCACTACGGTACAGCCTAGGCTTAAAGCGGCGGCTCTAAAGCACCTGTCTGCAACCTCAGAATACTTGCTTAGTGAATCTAAATCTGATGCTCGTATGCGCCACTCCACTTTTGTTTGCTTGTCTTGGGCAAATGATTCTGAAGGTCTTATGATAATCCCGTGACTCCTAACGGTATGACCTGATTGAAATATTTCTCTATTGTAATTTAATGATTCAATTGCGAAAGATGCAGCATTTTGTGTAGAGTTAATGAGTGAATTAGGTTCATCAGAAAATGTAACAATTTTAGTTACGTGAGTGGTACTGGAACCCCCAACGGCAAATACTTTTTCTCTTGAGCCAGTTGCAGTGTGGCACATAAAGGCTATATCAATGTCTTCAAAATGACCTAAAGATATAAGTTCTTGCTTGCCTCCAAGCAGGGTAATTCCCCCCTTTTGTCTAAGAGTAAGTCTATTAGGGATATCAATAAACTCTTCAGCAGGAACCGCGAATGGACTTATGCTGCCATGTAAATCTTTTAGGATCAATTCTTGATTTAAACCGATCATGCATCCAATCATCATTGCTATTTGACAATTATGCCCGCAGGCATGGGCGGAATGCGTTGCAGGGTTGCTATGCGGATGATCTTTAACAATTAGAGCATCCAGTTCACTTATAATTCCGATATTGGGGCCTGAATGTGCTCCTGATAGTTTACCTTTGACACCTGTGACAGCAAGATTAGTGTTTATTGGGATTGCCAGTTTGTTTAACTCAGATTCTACTCGTTTAGCCGTTAGCACTTCTTGAAAGCCAATCTCGGGATGACATAACACTTCTTCAGCTATATTTTGAATTTCCAATGAGTGCTTATCTATTTGTTCGCAGGCCAATCTTTTAAGTAGATTAATTTCCAAAATGCTAACTGTCGTATGTATTATCGCTATTCATATTTCTCATATATGCAAGGTATTCTGCAGATGACATATTCGGACGGTGCTTGCCTAAGACTTCATTTCCTAATTTAGCAGAATTACTTAGCAGATCAATGGCGGTGCTTGCCAACGCTTTCGCTGCTGTTATAACAGCAAGCTGGTAGTCTTCTATCACGTAGGTTGCCCCATGTCCGATTCCTGTAGCTCCTCCTACGTAAGGGTGGATGACAGGCATTATCTGACTTACATCTCCCATGTCTGTGGATCCGGTGCCATGGATTCTTCGTCCTATATTTTCTTCACCGACAAGATGTGTCGCGTTTTCTTTTAGGATATTCATTAAATTAGGATCTTGGCTTAGAGGCATATACCCCGGGATGGTTTTTATGTTTACCTGAGCTCCTACTGCCAAGGCTCCAGCACGTAGTGCTCTGTCAACTTTAGCGTTTGCATCCATAATTGCCTCCATTGTTTTCCCCCTAATGAAGGTTTCCATTGTTACTTCTGCCGGGACAGCACTTACAGCTTCTCCCCCATTTGTGATTATAGGATGAACTCTAATTGTGTCACTATCTTTAAAAGTCTCTCGATTGTAATGAATTGCAGACAATGCTAATGATGCGGCATTGAGTGCGTTAATCCCTAAATGAGGAGCTCCTCCCGCGTGAGCACCTTTCCCGATGAATTTAATTCTTTTCGCTACAGTTCCATTATTGGTGCCACTGATGCATATTTGTTTTTCATTTGGGTCACTCGTGGTATGCATCATCATGGCGATATCTATCTCGTCAAATTCTCCTAGTCTTATAAACTCTGGCTTCCCTCCTAAGAATTCAAGCTTGCCAAGAGCTCTTAGGGTGTCCCTGTATTCTAATTCGATATATTCTTCCGCGGGGACAGCCATTAAAATTATTCGGCCACACAATTGCTCTTGCATGATTGCGGTATTTAACGCCATTCCAGCTGCTAACATCATTCCTATTTGACAGTGATGGCCACATGCATGCGCAGCGCCTGTTTTGGAATCTGAAAAAGGATGATCCTTGACTATTAATGAATCCAATTCACCTAATATGGCTATAGTTGGTCCAGGAGTTTTAAATGTTATTTCTGCCCGTGATCCTGTTAACGCTAATCCAGTCTTGAATGGGATTCCCATTGATGAGAAGACCTCATTAACCGTCTTTCCTGTTTTTATTTCTCTAAATCCAGGTTCAGGATTGTCTAATATGGTGGAACAAATGTTTAAGATTTTATCTGTATTGGATTCGATTTCTTGGTGGGCTGCGGCTTTTAAATCATCTGGAGTCATATCTCACCTGCTAATTGTGTAGATTGGGGATTATGACTCCACATTCTAACATAGCTTTAATAGGACATGAATTTTGATGTCGGCTTTGGTTTGAATGGAATTGAATCCAATATATAATTAACGCAATAATTAAAGCAGGTTTGAGTAACGCGTGAAAATTGTAATTGCTCCTCAAAATTTTAAAGGTAGTTTAACTGCCTACGATGCAGCATTAGCTATCCAAAAAGGAGTTCTAGAGACTTGCCCTGATGCAGAAACTATATTGATTCCGGTGGCTGACGGAGGTGATGGTACCCTTGATGCTCTCGTTACAGGAACAAATGGAACAATTCATGAATGTGCAGTCGTTGATCCTTTGGGCCGAAATATAAGAGCACAATGGGGCATTATGGGTGACGGCTACACCGCGGTAATAGAGATGGCTAAAGCATCAGGCCTAGTCTTATTGGACAGATCAGAAAGAAATCCGTTTGTAACTAGCACATATGGCACAGGGGAATTAATATTAGAAGCTATCGATAAAGGCTACAAAAACATTATTGTAGGCCTAGGAGGAAGTGCCACTAATGATGGAGGCATTGGAATGGCTCAATGTCTCGGTTATCAATTCTTAGATAACGAAGGTAATTCTTTGACAGCCACAGGCCAGTCGCTGTCAGAAATCAGAAGTATAGATGCGTCTAATGTGGATGATAGAATCTTTGGGGTACATTTCGTTGGAGCTTCAGATGTCACCAATTTGTTATGTGGAGAGGAGGGAGCAGCTGCTATTTTTGGTCCTCAAAAAGGAGCAACAGAACAAGATGTGCTCAGCCTAGACAAAGGATTGAAAAATTTGGCGGAAGTTATCTTAGAAGATCTAGATATCGATGTTTTTAAAATAATATCTGGCGGAGCTGCAGGAGGATTAGGGGCTGGAATTGTAGCGTTCCTCCGGGGTGATTTGGTGTCAGGTATTGACATGGTTGCTAGCACTTTAGGATTAGAACATAACATTGAAACATCAGATTTGATAATAACTGGCGAGGGGCAGACTGACCGTTCAAGTATTTTTGATAAAGGTCCTGTTGGCGTCGCTAAAATAGGTTCAAAATATGGTGTGCCTACAATCATTCTTACAGGATCTTTAGGGAAGGGCTACAGGCAAGTTTATAGGCATGGAGTTACTGCTGTATTCCCGATATCCGATAGGCCTATGAGATTCGAAGTGAGTTTGCAGAGGACTAGACAGTTGTTGCAATCGACATCTGAACGCATCATGCGACTACTGTTATTAGGAAAAAATATCAGTAATGCCTAGGCTACTACCCGTACTTTAACGAACTCTACTACTATTCCTGCTAATTCCAGAGCTCTTGCTGAGTCGGCGTCTTCAAAAGCCTCTGACGGAGTGCCGCCAGGTAAGAATTCTGGGTAGCGAGTCATTTCATAGTATTTGTCTAATTGACGAGCTTCGCTCTTTATGGTGTCAAAAAACATTTCAAACAGTTTGGCGTCTTCGCATAAGTCACTTAGTGAATGCCCCCAGACGTCTTCAGCTCCCCGGAAGTATAAGTATCCTTTGACTGCTTTTTCTGCCGCTTGTTGACTTAGGAAGCACGTTAAGTTGTGTTTGCCTCCTTCTCTGTTGTACTTCGCATCTTCAAGGTCGTGCTCAGCTTGTTGCACCCATCTGGTACCTTCGTTAATGTTCATCATCATAAATAACTCTCCCTTCGCTACACGCTTTCATTAAAGCGGGTAATTCGGTACTTAATTTAGGAAATTCTTCGGGGGTGTAGACTAAAGTTTCTACAGCAACATTTGCGTTTAAATGGTAGGTCCAAAAATCTTCTCTTCTCACAAAATGGGATCCTGGCATTCCGGAGCATACATCAATATCTTGTATTACTATGAGTTTTATGGGACTGTCCGGTGCATAATCTCCAGTCGTCATTGCGCCTGTAAGTATAACTTTTTTCACCCCCAAAGTAGGGAGTAGTTCCTCAATTTTCTTTAGTTCTTCTTCCAGCATTTGCTTTCGAAAATCGATGAATCCTATTCTCATTGGCATAATTTATTCACTCTCAACATTTAGATTTCTACCCCGTTAAATATACCCAGTGGTTCTTGACGCTGGTTTCTTGACACCAGTTTTGGATAGATTTGCATGTAGTGTTCAAATCCTAATATGGATTTTAGAACCTTTTCAGGCGCATTGCGATAAGGCCAGTTCGGTCCAGTCTGTGTCTTATGGCATAAAATGCTACGTATCTTTTGATCGAGGTAATCACTTACATCCTGGATAAAATCGATTTCCTCAGGAGGAGTACCGTGGGTTAATTGTTCTGTAGACGGTTCAGGCATTTCGACACCACTTGCTATCAATTGTTCATACCATTCTTTTCTGTATCCTAGCGGCCGAGCACAATATATTAATTTGCTCACTTCCCAAGGAGCAGTTGGATGATATGGATCAGGTTCATAGGATTTTTTATTGCTGTAGTGGAAAGCATCTGTAGTTTGTTGTGATATGGCAATGTGATCTGGATGACCATATAACCCTGTAGGTTCAAATGTGAGTATGACATGAGGCTTAAAAGCGCGAATCTCTGTGACTATTTGTGATCTTACTGTGTCAGGATTTGCATTAATGAATGCATCTGGATCTTTGTTAGCATCCCACCCAGCCATACCTGAGTCTTTGTAGCTTAAGATATTCAGGCGGTCTATACCTAGTACATGTGCGGATTCTCGTAATTCTGAACTTCTAACAGATCCTAGGGTATCTTTTGTTGCGATACCATCTTGTCTAATTTCCCCTAATTGACCTGATGTAGTAGTTATTAACGCAATTGATGCCCCTAAACTAGAATACATTGCTAATGTGCCTCCTACTGGAAATGCCTCGTCATCAGGGTGAGCGAAACAAGCTAGTAGTCGATAACCCGAAAAATCCTTTATGTTAGTAGTCGCGGCTTTCATAAACTGACTAGGATATACAACCTCGGGCTTCAATATCCCATATGCTTTCTACGAATTCTCCACGAATTCCTATGAATTCGTTCCATCTACTCACCATAGCGTCTTGCTGTGAAGGGATGAAGGCTAATTGATCTCCGACTTTTATTTTACTTCCGTCCGGGATAGATAGCGTGCTATTGGAAGTAGTCATATTTATGACTTGAATATCCTCATGTTGCTCTATGGTTGGCACACCTCTTAAAGAGCTTATGTGTTTTAATCCTATATTTATAATTGCTGATGAAGAGTCAGGTTTTGAAGTCACTGTGCCGATAACTTTGCATACTTGCTCAAATTCAGTCATGTATGCGTAATCAGTTTCCATAAGTAAGTAGCTTCCGCCTTGTATTTCCGTGACCCCGTCTATGTCGGCAGCAACGTCGTAGCTCCACGTTTCGCCAGTGGATATTATAGGCAGCGCATAACCTTCGGATTCTAAAAGATTTTTTGTTGTGATAACTTTATCTATGATTTTTTTTGCTTCTGTATGGCGTGTTTCTAAATCAGGCTCCCCTGAAATAGTCTGATGGCTCATTAATCCATTGAGGCTCACATTTTTTAGCTGTTTTAGGCCGTGCGCTAAATCCAATGCTTCATTGGGGTTTTGTACCCCACATCTCCCCATGCCTGTTTCAATTTCAATAATCAGTCCGATTTGGACGCCAAACGTGTTCGCTATTAAGTCTATCCTTTTAGCGTTTTCAAGGTTGTCTATGGCGACATTGATTTCAGCTCGCTTTGCTAATGAGGTCATCCGAGATATTTTAAGAGAATCTACAATTTCACTTGTTATTAATACTGATTTAATTCCGTTATTCACCATCACTTCTGCTTCAGATACTTTTGAAGCACATACGCCGCCAACTGTTCCACCTGTATTGATTTGCATATGGGCTATGGCAGGAGTTTTGTGGTTCTTGGCGTGAGGTCTCATCTTTGAAGACCTAGTGGCATAGAAATTACTTACATAATTCATGTTTGCTTCTAATTTATCAAGTTCTATGATCAGACAAGGAGTGTCTAAATCATAGATGTGAGTCCCTATTTGAGGCTTGTTGTTCAATAGTTCTCCTTATATTAAGAAAATAGGCCTCGGCCAGTTATTTTTTTGTAACCAATGAAGGTGTCAGATTGTATGAAACGCATCATATCAAATTGATTTATGCATAATTCCATGGAATTTGGTAGTAGCCTGATTTTATGTTGAACTTCAATATTGTCGTATTGGTCTTCAGGAAATCGGATTGCTCCGTGTTCCGCGCTGAATTTTAAAGGTTCTAATACTTTAGAGTATTCATGTTCACTGTCGTGTATCACTGATGGTATGCCAAGATCAGGACCAAAAGTTTTGTGTCCTGAGTCTATTACAACATGTTGCTTGGTAGGTTTACTAATGATTTGAGACAAAATTGATGCAGATATTGATAATTCAGGAAAGTTATTGAGGCAATGCTTATCTGGAACGGGATAACAGCCCGCTATTAAATAATCAATCGGGTGCTCTGAGCTTAGATTCTTAATATAAGATTCTCCTACGGCATAGATCTCAGACTTAGGCCATTTTGAGTGAACAAGTTTTATTGTAGAGAA
>MDSV01047417.1_pt1 | contig 48411 bp, 51 predicted proteins | sample 810851 | NCBI WGS metagenome assembly MDSV01 (sample SAMN05326640, study PRJNA326480) | marine metagenome | isolation source: seawater | place: Atlantic Ocean: North East | collected 2012
CCACGTTGATAGGCTGGGTGTGGAAGCGCAGTAATGCGTGCAGCTGACCAGTACTAATAGCTCAATCGGCTTGATTTATGCACTGAAAAAAATTTTTGATATAGATAAATAAATTAGTTTATTAATTTTTATTTGTAAATTTAATGGCTGATTTTGTATTAAAAAATGGTACTATTATTCAAGTTTCAACTTTAAAGTATCATATTTTTATGAGTAAATTAAAAATATACAATCAAGTATTCACAAAAATTCTAGGTATAAAAGAAACAAAATTAAAAAAACTAAACTATCAAGGTGTTAAGGCATGGGATAGTGTAGGTCATATGAACTTAATAGCAGTTCTTGAAAAAAAATTTGATATAGAGATGGATATTGATGATATTGTTGACTTTTCCAGTTACGAGAAAGGAAAAAGAATTTTAAAAAAATATAAAATTTCAATTTAATGAAAAATAAAAATCATACTAAAGAATATGATATAAATTACATTCGTTCTTCACAGCAAAATAGGTATCCATTATTATTCATAGATAAAATTGTTGAAATTAAGCCAGGTAAATATGTAAAAGCTAAAAAAAATTTTACATATAATGAATGGTTTTTTCCAGCCCATTTTGATGATGAGCCAAATGTTCCAGGATTTATCCAACTAGAAGTGCTTGTTCAAACATTTATTATGACTTTTTTATCAATGAAAAAAAATCGTAATATGAAAACTAATTTTTTTGATGCAAATAATGCAAAATTTAGAAGAAAAATTATACCAGGTGAAACATTGGAAATAAAAGCTGTTCTTGAAAGTTTTAAAAGAGGTTTAGCAAAAGGTTACGCAGAGGGATATGTAGATAAAGAATTTGCTTGTTCTGCTGAGTTTGTAATCACAGTCCCAGATATATTTAATAAATTTATACCAAAGAAATAGAAATTTTTAAATGCGTGTTGCTGATTTTATTATAAAATATTTAAAGGACAAAAATATCAAAACTTTTTTTTCTGTTACTGGAAGAGGATCTTTGTTTTTAAATGATGCACTAGCAAGAGATAGAGATGTAAAAAGTTTTTTTTTTCATCATGAACAAAGTGCAGCATTTGCTGCCATAACTACACCAAATATAAATAACAATATCAGTTGCTGTATGGTCTCAACTGGCTGTGCATCAACTAATACTGTGACAGCTGTATTGTCTGCATGGCAAGATAGTTTACCTGTAATTTTTATTTCTGGACAAAATTTTTTAAATGAGACAACAACTTATAAAAAGAAAAATATTAGAACTTACGGGCAGCAAGAGGCAAATATTATCGAAATAGTCAGGCCAATTACAAAATATTCAAAAATGATTACAAATCCAATTCAAATAAAGCATGAGTTAGATAAAGCTTTTTTTTTTGCAAACGATAAAATTAAGGGACCAGTTTGGCTTGACATACCTCTTGATATACAAAACAGCAGATTAGATGAAAAAAAACTTAAATCTTTTTCTAAAAATTTTCAAATTAAGAAATGCTCCCACAAGTCAATTAATAAAGTTTTTTCTGAATTAAAAGCCTCTAAAAGACCTGTCATACTAATTGGAAGTGGAGTAAAAAATAGTAAATGTATTGTAGAATTTAAAAAATTTGTAAACAATTATAAAATACCAGTCGTTTATACAAGTTCTGCTTGTAGCATATTAGGATCAGATAATAAGTATTCAGTTGGTTCTGTAGGATCACAAGGGTGTTCAAGAGAAGGAGCATTTACTGTTCAAAATAGCGACTTATTGCTTGTATTAGGATCTAGATTAAACTCTCTTACCATTGGCTTAGATACAGAAAAATTTGCAAGAAAAGCAAAAAAAATAGTTATTGATATTAATAAAGATGAATATTTAAAAAATAAATTTTTAAATTCAAGTTTAATTTTATCTGATTTAGGTTTTTTTTTAAAAAAAATGAATAAAAAAAAAATGAAAGTTAAATGGGATGAATGGTACCAAAAATGCTTAAACTGGAAAAAAATTTTTAAAGATAAGAGAGATATTTTAAAAGCCTCTAAAAAAATAAATTTATATGAGCTGGCAGAAGTTTTTTCTTCAACTTTATCGACTGACTCTATATTTTTATGTGATTCAGGTTTTATCGATGTAATTTTACCAACAAATATAAATTTTAAAAAAAAACAAATTTGCATTCATCCTGTTTCTCAAGGATCAATGGGTTTTGCTTTGCCAGCAACAGTAGGCGCCCATAGCACTGGAAAAAAAAATATTGTATCTGTAATTGGAGATGGATCAATAATGATGAATTTGCAGGAACTTCAAACCATTAAGTATTATAAAATTCCTGCAAAGATTTTTATAATCAATAATAAGATGTATGGAATAATAAGGAGAAGACAAAAAGAACTATTTAGAGGAAGGACTATTGGAACAGACGATACTAATGGCGTTAGTCATCCAGATTTTAGAAAAATATCAAAGGCATTTGGCATTAAATATAAATTAATAAACACCAAAAAAAATCTTAAAAATGAGGTAAATGAAGTTTTTAAGGAAAAAAAAGCTATAATTTGTGAAATTATTGCAGATGAAAATCAGGAATATATTGAAATCGGATATGCTAAAAATTCAAAAGGCAAAATTGTTAGAAGACCTTTGGAGGATCAAAAACCATTTTTAGATAGAAATATTTTTTTTAATCAAATGATTGTAGAACCTATAGATCAATAACTATGAGTAAAAAAAGATTTATTAAATTAAATGATGACCGTAAAATTGGAGACTCTTATAAACCATATATTATTGCAGAATTAAATACTAGCCATTTTGGAAATATTTCTCTTGCAAAAAAAATGATTTTAAAAGCCAAAGAGTCAGGTTGTGATTGTGTAAAACTTCAATCTTGGAAATCAGATACATTATATTCTAAAAGTTTTCTCAATAAGAATCCAATATCAAAAAAATTTTTTGACAAATATTCATTGAATAATAGCCAGCTTAAAAAATTATCGATCTATGCAAAAAAAATTGGAATTTCTTTTTCTTCTACACCTTATTCTGAGCAAGAGGTCGATTTTTTAGTTAATGAATGTAACCCAGCATTTATCAAAGTTGCATCTATGGATTTAAATAATTACTTATTTTTAAAATTTATAGCTAAAAAAAAATACCAATAATATTGTCAACTGGAATGGGAACAATACAAGAAATTGAAAAAGCTATTAAATTACTTATTTCGAATGGCCAAAAAAATATTTGTATTTTACATTGTGTTTCATTGTATCCATTAGATTATAATATTGCTAATTTAAGAAATATAACCATGTTAAGAAAAAAATTCAAAAACATTCCTATAGGTTATTCAGATCACAGTGTAGGTGTTGTTTTGCCTATATCATCTATAGCACTTGGTGCATGTATAATCGAAAAACATTTTACTTTGGATAATAAAAAAATTGGGATGGATAATCATATGGCAACAGAGCCAAATGAGATGCTTAAATTAACTTCAGAATGTTTAGTTGCATTTAATTCTCTTGGAAAAGAAAAAAGAATAATAGGTAAAAAAGAAACAGTTCAAAAAAAAAAGATGCGTAGAAGTATATTCGCTCGAGAAGAGCTAAAAAAAAATGAAAAAATTACACTCAAAAAAATTCTTTTTAGAAGACCAGGTAGTGGTATCTCGCCTGATAAAATATTAAAAATACTAGGAAAAAAAGTAAAAAGAAATATTAACAAAAATTCTTTATTAAAAATGTCAGATATCATTATTTAATTTATAATGTGGAATTTTAATAAATTTAGAAACAACATTGCACTTATAGATGAAAAAGATAAGGTTTTTTATAGAGATTTAATTATCAATTCTGCAAAAATTGAAAAAAAACTAAGAAAAAAAAGTCTAACTTTGATGTTGGCTGATAATTCTATTGGCTCTATTGTTTGTTATGTATCTTTGATAAAAAAAAGATTTCCAGTTTTAATTTTGGACCACAGAATTACAACGAAATTTTTAAAAGATATTTTGAAATTATATAAACCAGAAAATATTTGTTTACCAAATAAAAATTCTTTCTTTAAAAGAAATAAAGATTTTAAATTTGTTTATAAATTTAAAAGCTTTAAATTTTTAAAGAATATCAAGAAAGATCCTTTTAAAGTAAATGATAACCTAAGCATTCTAGCAACAACATCTGGCTCAACAGGTTCTGTTAAACTAATTAAGCAAAGCTATAATAATATTAAATCCAACACGTCTTCGATTTTACAATATTTAAAATTAAATAAAAATAGCGTAACGATAACCAATCTTCCTTTAAGTTACACATTTGGAATGTCAATAATTAACACACACCTTCAAGTAGGTTCTAAAATTGTTGTTACAAAAAGGACTATGTTTGAAAAAAAATTTTGGAAAGTTTTTAAGAAAAACCAAATAAATACTATTTATGGAGTACCTTATACTTATGAGATCTTAGACAAACTTAATTTTTTTTCTAAAAATACTCCAAGTTTAAAATTATTTGCTCAAGCTGGTGGAAAGATCACAGAAAAATTTCAAAAAAAAATTAATCTCTATATAGAAAAATATAAGAAATTTTTTTTTATCATGTACGGTCAAGCAGAGGCAACTACTAGGATTTCTTATTTACCGTATGAAAAATTTGCAAAAAAAATTGGTAGCATAGGTGTTCCTATAGTTGGTGGCAAAATAAAACTTGTAGATGAAAATAATAGAATAATTAAAAAAGCAAATACAGTTGGAGAAATTGTTTATAAAGGAAAAAATGTTTGTAAGGGTTATGTTTTTGATAGGAATGATATAAACAAAAAAGATCAATGGAATGGTAAAATATTCACTGGTGATTTAGCAAAACGAGATAAAGAAGGCTTCTATTATATTGTTGGAAGGAAAAAAAGATTTTCAAAAATTTATGGTTTAAATATTAATTTGGAAGAAATTGAAAATTTGCTAAAGACAAAATTTAATTCTCCAGATTTTGCAACTATTCCATCAACAAATAAAATAAAAATTTTTACATCAATACAAGACACAGATAAAAAAATTTTAGATTGTTTAAAAAAAAATACCAATATTCATATCAGTTCATTTAAAACTTTTTTTGTAAAAAAAATTCCAAAACTTATAAACGGAAAAATTGATTATAAAGAGTTATCAAATTACAGTTAATTTTTTTGAGATTTGAAAAACTATATCGTAACCATCCCATTCTAAATTAATTTCAGAAGATTTACCGTTTGGGACAATTCTATCTACTGAGTTAAGTTTATCTAAATTGAGTTTCTTTTTTATGAAATTGGGATCAAAACCAATATAAGTAAGTGTTTGAACCTTTGATGAAAATATTTTTTTTATTTTAGAAAACTGTCTGAAGTCTAGTTCGAAAAAAAAACCACCAGGTGAAAAATAATTATTCAATTCTCGAGTGATTTTTTTAAGTTGAAGTCTTTTGACTACTGAATTATTCATTTTATCAGGTTTTATATCCAAATCGATTATTGCATTAGTTTCATTATAGAATTTTTCATAGTTCCAATTTTCATATATTCTATAATTTTTTTCCTTAATTATTTTCTCAAATTCTTCCCAAAACGTCTGTTTTGCTGAATTAATATTTTTACTATCACCATGCCAAATTACAATTTTAGGAGATGTACAAGCATTTTGGTCAAAAAATAAAGTATCATTATAAAAAAACTCAGCCTCTTTTTTGAAAAGTTTTGATTTTAGATAATTTTTTGCAGAAATTATGCAGATTGAAAATTTATCAGCAAATGTTACGTCAAAAGCATTTGGTGATAAGGAAAATTTTCTTATTTGATTTATTGAGTCATCACCACCCCAAATTATTCTTACATCACAAATAGAAGAGAGATATTTAGTTATTTGATCCGACTTATCATATCTAATTAAGTTAATTTTTTTTCTCAGTTCATAGAATTTTTTTTTTTTTAAAAGTTTATTGATTGTATTGATCAGTATTTTTGCTTGATCATACTCTTTTTTTGATAATCTGATAATATTTGCATTGCCAGTAATAAGTCCAAAAAATAAACTGTATGCAAAATTTAGAGGTACGTTTGATGGAGTAAAGTGTAAAACTAAACCTCTTCCACATCTATTCTCTAAAAAATTTAAGTATTTTTTTTCTAAAAGCCTTACATTTGCTTTTCTACAGAAAAAAGCAAAAGTTGCTAGATCTGGGAATTTTTTTATTTTTCTATTTTTAAAAATATAATTAGATAGTTCATCAAAAAAATCTATAACATTTTTACTGAAAACTACTGATGATTTTTGAACTTTGGTATTTTGAAAAAATTTTGGATTTGTCTCAAATATTATTTTTTTTTTTATCTTATTCGTAAGCATCACTGCATCCTCTAATTTCAGAGTTTTTGATTCTACCTATTATTTTAAAATATTTACCTTCATTTCCACATCCACATTTATTCTTTCCAAGAATTAAACCCTCATCTTCTGTTAATATAGAATGACCAGGATATGACTCAGGTATTAAAGAGAATACCTGGACAATTCCCCTCTCACCTAATTTAGATAGAGAAAAATCATATTTATTTCTAATCAAGATGTCATTAAAAATTGAGGTATGAAAATTACCATTTTTACATTCAAAAAAAATTGAACCTGTCTGTTCAACCATCCCGTAATAGTTGTGTATAATGTTGATATTGCAATGCTTTTTTAATTTTAATCTAAATTCTTTATTAGAAATGTTAAGATTAGATAATTTTTTCCATCCACCTCCATGAATAACTATACCTTTTGAAAGATCTATTTTTTTTTTATATTTAATTAATTCTTTAATAAAATTCTGGTAAATTAAATAGGTAAAACCATAAATAATTATTTTTTGATTTTTATATTTTTCTATAAATTTCAAAATTTTTTTTAAATCTATTTTCATTTTTTTATCTAGTGCAAATATCGTGTCTTTACTAAAATTTCTAAATCCATTTATACCCGCTACTCTCGCAGAAAATTGATCTCTATCGGTCAAAGTATGCTTTGAATCTATTATAATCATTGGCAGTCTTGCTTCACCTATAAGTGTTTTTACTATTCTAGATAAAACTTTAATTTGGTTTTTAGAAGTATTTTTATCAAGTATTATATTGGATAGATTATTGTTGGTGGTACCTGATGAATTCATAATTTTAAAAATATTTTTTTTTCCAATACTTTTAAGCATTCGATTTTTAAAAATTTTTGATGGTATATAAGGTATATCTTTAATGTGGTTAATTTTAGAAATATTAATTTTCTTTGCTCGTAATAACGTATTGTATTCAGGACATTTTTTAAAATGCAACCTAGTTAAATATTTTTGATAATTCAAAAAAAATTTTTCTTTAAAATTTTTAATATAATTTAGATCTTTTTTTTTAAATAGGTGATTTAGATTCATATAATATTCTTTATATTAAATATTTATAATTAAAAAACTATGTAAAAATATAATAAAACTGTTAAATATTTTAGCATAATCTATTTTCGTAGAAAAATTGTTATAGTAAGTTAATATATTTAAAAAACATACTAGTATAAATTATGCAAGAAAAAATCTATTTAAGATCATTATCTTTAAATGATATTACAGAAAAATATTTATTTTGGGTTAATAACCGCTCGGTTACTGAGTATCTTGAAATAGGAAAACAACGCATAGAACATGATGATTTAGTTAAATATATTAAAGACTCGCCAAAAAATGGACGCTACAATTATGCTATAATTACACAAAACTCTGAACATCATATAGGCAATGGTTCTTTACATTCAATTGACGTAAATAGTAAAAATTTTACAATTGGCTGGTTTGTTGGGGAAAAAGAATTCTGGGGAGGACATTATTCTTCTTTGACAATTTTCAATTTACTTAAAATTGGATTCATCGACATGGGGTTGGAAAAATGTATTGGAGCAGTAAATAAAAATCATATTAAAGCAAGAATGACTAATAACTTTTCTGGTTTTAAAGAATTGGAAACCCGATTTGTTGAAATAGATAATAAAAAAAATACATTAATTAATCTTGAGATAACCAAAAAAGAATGGTTAGCTCGTGCTAAAATATTGCATTCACAATTTCCAGCTTTATATGATGAATATTAAAAAAAGAGAGATAAAATTTGATAAAACTATTTCGAATCTATTTAAATCTTATAAAATTAATAACAGAGATACTATTTTTTTACATATTAAATTAAGAAATCTTAAAACAAAATATAATATTTCATATAAAAAGTTATCTAGTATTATTGTTGAAAATTTTGAAAAAAGGGGAGTAAAAAATATATTAGTTCCATCATTTTTTTATTCTTTCGATAAAAAAAGAAAATTTGATGTAAATAAAACTGTATCGGAAAATGGATTTTTTTCTGAATTTTTTAGAAAAAGATATGCTCAATATAGATCAAATGATCCCTTTTTTAGTGTTTGTTTTTATAGAAAAGAATTAATCAAGTCTAAAGAAAAGAAAATTGACTTTAATAGTTCTTTTAAAAAAAAAACAATTTGGAATGAGTTATTTAAAAATAATGTTACAATTGTTAATATTGGTCTTGATCACCTCATAATAACTTTAATTCATTACATTGAATATGATTGTAAAGTTCCATATAGGGGATTTTTTAAAAGGAAAGGATATAAAAAAATTAATAAAAAATTATCGCCCATTACATACAATCTATATGGAAGAAAAAACTTGGATGATGTTGGTCTAGATTGGCCTAAAATAGAGAAATTTTTAATAAAAAAGAAAATAATAAAAAAAAGTGGCAATTCATCAATCAACTTTAAATGTTTTAAAATTAAAGATGCTGCTAAAGTTTTAAAACCTCAAATTAAAAAAAATCCTTATTTCTTAGTGAAAAAACTTAAATTTTGAATTTTTTAAAATTATTCTCATTTGAATTATAACACATGCCATGTAAATTCTTTTTATCTTTATTTAGTATTAAAAATTTCTTAGAATTTAATATTTTCCAGCCAAATTTTTCATAAAATTTGATATTTTTTTTTTCACATAGAAGGAAGCCTAATAAATTGAATCTTTCAATTATAAAGTTATTAAATGAAATTAGAGTTTTACCAAAATTTTTTCCTTTGAATTTATTTGATATAATAATTGTATCCAAATAAAAAAACTTCTTTCTTTTATTTTTGCTAAAATAAGTCCTTTTTCTTAAAAGCGTATAGCCGATTAATGAATTGTTAAATTTTAAAATAATATTTAAATCATTATTTTTAACATTTTTTTTAAACCATAGAAGATTTGATTTTATTCCATATTTCCAATAAGAATTTTTTAATTTACAAATATCCAGAATATCATTTTTTTTTAAATTTTTTTTTTCTAAAGACTTAAGAATAATCATTGATTTATTTTACTGATAATCCCCCATCAATAATTATATTTTGACCAGTTATATAATTTGTATGATCAGATGATAAAAAAATAATTGTTGTGAAAATATCTTCAACTTTAGCCATTCTATTTAAAGGTACGAGTTTTGAATAATTCTTTTGAAATCTTACGTTTTGTGTTTTTTTATTTTCTATTCCCCCAGGTGAGATCGAGTTAACAGTAATATTATATTTTGCTAATAGAACTGAAAAATATTTAGTTATTTGTATTATTCCTGCTTTACTAGCTCCATAAATCTCAGAGCTAAACCTATCATTCTTATTATAAATTTTAAAATCAGGACTTTTTAATCCGTATATTGATGAAATATTTATTATTTTGCAATTTTTTTAATTTTTTCTTTTTATGTATCTTTAGATATTCAGTAATTAAATAAATTACACTTTTTAAATTAACGTCGATAGTATTGTTCATTTCTTTATTAGAACGTTTAAATATATTTGAAAAATAAGATACTGCTGCATTATTGATTATTATATCAATTTTATTATTTAACTTAATTATTGTATCAATTATTTGTTTAGTATTTTTTGAGCTTATTAAATTTTTTTTATAAAAATAAAAATTCCTGTGTTTTAATTTGCATTTATTAATGTCTATGCCATAAACTTTGCAACCATTTTCAAGGTAAAGTTTTGCTAAAGCAGCACCTAACTGACCACTCACTCCAGTTATAAGAACAACTTTATTATTAAGGTTAAATAAGTTTTTATTTATTTTAATCATATTAAATGTGAAATCTTATTTAATGTAAATTTCATTTTTTTTTTATATATTTTTTTTGTGGCTTTTTTATAACCAGTATCTTTTTTTGTAAAATAATTCATTACTTTAGCAAACTTTTTCTCAAAATTTCCTTTTTTAGTAGATATTATTTTAACATTACTTAAATTTTTATAATTATTGATGTTATTTTCTTGATGTCGATATTGAGGTAAACAAATTATATTTTTATTAAAGTACATAGCATCAAAAAAACTCATTCCACCCGAGATAATTACAAACTTAGAATTATACATGTACTTGTAAAACTCATCGATTTTATAAAAAATTACTTTATTTTCTATTTTTACATTTTTTAATTTTTTTAAATAAATAATTGGTAAATAAATTGGAAGATTAGTAGTTCGTGATATCTTGAAAAGTATTTTTTTAATTTGTAGATTATTGTTCGTCACTCCAAGATACAGAAAAATACCTCTATTAAAATTTTTGAAATATTTTTCTTTATAAAAAAAAACTGGAGAAATAAAATAATTCTTTCCAATATTGCTATTTTTAAATTTTGAGACATTTGTAATTAATGGATTTAAACTTACGTCAAATAACTTCCTATTGATTGAAGAGTCATCAATTATTACTTTTCTTCTAAAATTCTTAAGTGCATTGATAATAAATTTTTTTTTTACTTTACCTAGACGATCTATTATTATCAGATCTGCTTTAAAATTTTTTAAAATGTCGATTTCTTGCCTAGAATAATTTTTTATATCTCTTTCAATTTTACATACTTTGAATGAAAAATTTTTTAAAATTTTTATAGAATTTTCAAATTTTTTTCCTGTTTTTATTATGAATAATATCTCATTAGATTTTATTCCATTAAAAACTTGCAAGTATTTTGCTATAGTTAGGCATCTGAATAAGTGACCAGATCCTAACTCACTTTCGTATCCAGCATCACATCTAAACAGAACTTTATTTTTTAAAAAATTCACTTATTTTTTTTGTAATATATTCTACTTCGGAAAAAGATAAAGTTGGGTACAATGGTAAACTTAAAATATTGTCGCCCACGTATTTTGCCAAAGGAGTAGTTTTATTATTCCATCCTAAATTTTTTTTATAAATTGTCATGTCAGTTACAGCTCTGTAATTAATGCCTGTTCCTACTTTATTTTTTTTTAGAAACAAAACTAAATCGTCCCTTTTTTTATTAGTCTTAGATTTATCTAAAATAATTACAAATAAGTGATGTGCAAATTTATTTGGATATGGATTAATGTTTTGAAACTTTATTGGAAGTCCATTAAGTTTTTTTTTATATAAGTTATGTAGGTTTTTTCTTTTTAATAAGTTTTTTTCTATATTTTCAAGTTGTGGAATACCTAAACTAGCATTAAAATCTATTAAATTATATTTAAGACCAACTTCTTTCACATCATAGTGTTCAAATTTAAGTTTATTATTTATTATATTATTGGGTAAATACCTTTTCCATGCATCTTTTGATAAACCATGAAGTCTCATAGTTCTAATTTTGTTATAAATTTTAGTTTTATTAGTTATTAGCATTCCACCTTCACCAGTTGTGATATTTTTTGTTGCATAGAAGCTAAAGCAACCTGTGTCTCCAAAATTTCCAACCTCTTTATTATGATATTTACTTTCAATGGCATGAGCACAGTCTTCTATAAGTTTTAGATTATATTTTTTACAGATTTTTATGATTGGCTTCATATTACACGCAAGTCCAGCGAAATGAACTATCATCAAGGCTTTAGTTTTTGAGTTTATTTTTTTAGAAATTTTATTTTCATCTATATTTAATGTATTTGGATTGATATCAACTAAAATTGGTTTTGCTCCAGTAAGCAAAATTGAATTAATTGTAGAACAAAAAGTCATTGGAGTAGTTATTACTTCATCACCTTTTTTTAAACCTAAAGAAATTAGTGATAAATGTAATGCAGCCGTGCATGAATTAAGTGAGAGTGAAAATTTCGATTTTTTATAATTTTTAAATTTTTTCTCAAATTTTTCTGTGGTAGGGCCACTTCCAATCCACTTAGAGCTAATGGTTTTTTTTAAAAAATTAATTTCTTTAACTCCAATATTTGGTTCTCCAAATGTTATAAATTTTCTCATAAAGTTAAAATTGTTATATAATAAATTAATAATAAAGAAACTTTAATTAAAATTATTATATTGTATATACTGTCTTATAATTATAGATTTAAATTATCACCATGAGCAACTTATTTAATGTAAAGAATATAAATTTCGTAATTACCGGAGGGTTAGGTCAGGTTGGTTTAAAATTATGTGAGTATTTAGAACAAAATGGATCTAAAATAGTAATTTTTGATTTATATGATCAAAAAAAATTGAAAATTTTAAAAAGAAAACATTTGTTTCTAAACTCAGAAAATGTCAAAATTTTAAGTGTGGATATATCTAAAAAAAATAAAATTAAAAACTCTTTAAACAAAACTTTAAACTTTTTAAAACAAATAAATGTTTTAGTAAATCTTGCTGCAGTAGATGCAAATAATAAAGGGGAATTTGACAAAAAAATCAATTTTCATGATTTTCCGTATAAAATCATAAAAAAAAGTATAGATATAAACTTGTTAGGTACTTTGAATGTGTCCCAAATTTTCTGCAATTATTTTATTAAAAATAATATTGCTGGTAATATAATAAATGTAGCTTCAGTATATTCTCTTGTTGCTCCAAATATTACACTTTATAATAATACAATCTCAAATTCTTTTAATACCAACAAACCAATAGATTATGTAATTTCAAAATCATCAATACCTAATCTTACAAAATATATAGCAACAAATTATGGAAGAAAAAAAATAAGGTCTAACTGTATTGTTCCTCATGGGATTAAGAACTCTCACAAAAAAAATTTTATTAAAAAATTTTCAAACTTATCACCCATTGGTCGTATGTCAGATGTCAAAGAAGTAATTGGGCCAATAATTTTTTTATCCTCGAATGCCTCTTCTTATATGACTGGAGCAACTTTAATAGTAGATGGAGGATGGACAGCATGGTAAAGGAAATAAAATTAAGTAATTGTATAATATCTGAAAATACTTACCCATTCATTATTGCAGAGATCGGAAATAATCATAATGGAGATATGGCAATAGCTAAAAAACTAATAGATGAAGCTGAAAAATGCAATGCAAGTGCAGTTAAGTTTCAAACCAAAGATATAGAGACCGCTTTTCCTCAGGAGTTATTAAATAAAAATTATGAGGGCCCAAATTCATTTGGAAAAACTTATAGGGAACATAAGCAAGTTCTTGAATTAAGTCTAGATAATTTAGCAGAGTTAAAAAAATATTCTGAAGATAAAAATTTAATATTTTTTTCAACACCTTTTGATATTAAATCTTTAGAAAGTTTAGCAAAACTGGACATGGAAATTTATAAGATTTCATCATTTCATGTAACCGATTTAAAACTTGTAGAAGCTATAGCAAAAAAGAAAAAACCAGTTATTATGTCTACTGGTATGTCTACAATTGAAGAAATTGATGCTGCTGTCAAAATATTAAATAATTATAATTGTAAATATCTAATCATGCATTGTGTTTCGTCTTATCCTGCAAATCCTAAAGATTTAAATTTAAGAGCTATTAATGTTTTAAGAGATAGATATAATTGTTTGGTTGGTTATTCTGGACATGAAACTAGCCCAAATATTGCTCCTAGTGTGGTTCTGTATAATGCATGTGCAATCGAACGACATTTTACTTTAGATAGAGCTATGAAAGGTCCGGATCATGCACTTTCACTAGAACCTACTGGAATGGATGTACTTGTAAAAAGATCAAAAACTCTTTTTGATGCAAAAGGTAAAGAGGAAAAAAGTGTACAAGAAAGTGAATTGAAGGCCAGAAAAAAATTCAGAGGCTACTAAAAATTGAAAAATATTGCACTTTTAACAATTGCTAAAGGCAACAGCAAAAGACTAAAAAATAAAAATAAACTTATTTATAAAGGTAAACCAATGTTTTTGTGGAACCTTAAAAAAGGACTTTCTATTACAAAAAATTACTACTTTAATTCAGATGATGAAGAGATGATTAGTGTAGCCTCAAAACTTGGATTAAAAATAATAAAAAGAGAGAAAAGATTGCTTGGTCCAGAAATACCATCAAGACTCATTTTTAAAAGTTGTTTTAAGCACATGTCCAAAAATGTTGATGGTATTTTACATATTCAGGCTAATTCACCAAATTTAGATATTAATTTAATTAAATGTGCTTTCAAAATGATGAAATTAGAAAAAATAGATGAATTACTAACTTGTGATAAAAATTATAACCAATATGGATCATTGTGGGGAATAACAAAAAAAAGAATAAATAAATATAATATGAATAAAAATTTACATGATAGAAAAGTAATTAAACCAGACTGCTACCTCTTAGATAAATCTATAGATATTCATAATATCAAAGACTTTAATCTTTCATTAAAACAATCAATTAAAAGATAAAATTTTCCTAAAAATATATTTAGTATCTTGAATACTAGGCTCTGGAGATATATTTTTTTTTAAACACTTAAAAAAATACTTGATTTCTTCTAAATACATATCATTTTTTTTAAACTTAACTTTAACAATTTTTTTTCTTCCTGATCTGCTAATAATTTCCATTTGATTTTTATAGTAATCGAAAAAAATTTTTTTCTTAGTACCAGATATATAAAGTTTTCTAATGTGTGGTTTGCCCAAAAAATCAATATGTGTATAGCCTATAGCATTATTTTTAAAATTTATTAAAAAATCTGATGAGGTATCTACATCACCTTTTAGATATTTACTAATTCTAAAATTTTTTACATTTTTAATTTTTCCAAATAACCAATACATACTATCAAGTTCATGACTTAAAGTTACACTACATCCACCCCCCATTTTTTTATTTGCTGCATATGTGTGGCTATAATTTTCCCATGGATGCCAGTCTGGTAAATATTCTGACCACTCTGATTGTATATTATAGATATTTCCCAAATTGTTATCATTTATCATTTTTTTTATTTTAATCATCAAAGGATGAAATCGCATGTTGTATCCAATCATAACTTTAACTCTTTTCTTTTTTACAATTTTTTCTAAATTATTCAAATACTTGAGATTATTCGATAAAGGTTTTTCTATAAATAAATGACACCCCATTTTTGCACACTCTATTGCTGTCTTAATATGTTTTGAGGTTGTGTTACAAATGAATGCAACATCTGGTTTTTCTTTTGAAGATTCCTTAAGAGATTTAAAAATTTTAATTTTTTTTAAATCTTTTTCTTTTAATACAAAATTTCTCTCCCTAAAAAAAATTAAATTTTTTTTCTTTAGAAATAACAAATTTTTAGCATGCCTTTTACCTATCGAGCCCAAGCCACAAATTAAAATTTTCATAAATTTTCATTATTATATATAAATTCGATAATATAGTATATACAAACGCAATATTTTAAATTTTAAATTTATATGAGTTTCTTTTCACAAAAAAAATTTTTAATTGCAGAGGCAGGCATCAACCATAATGGAAATATAAAAGAGGCACTAAAGTTAGTAGATGCAGCAAAAAAAAGTAAAGTGGATGCAATAAAATTTCAAACTTATATTACAGAAAAAAGAACACGAAAAAATAGTCCAATATTTAGCATTTTAAAAAAATGTGAATTAAATTTTAAGGAATTTAAGATTATAAAAGATTATTGTGATTACAAAAATATTATATTTTTTTCTACACCATTTGATAAGGAATCGGTCTGGTTTTTGAATAGCCTTAAGGTAAAACTTTTTAAAATTGCCTCATTTGATATTTCAAATTATCAATTGATTAATGAGGTTGCTAAAACAAAAAAACCAATAATAGTTTCTACTGGTATGGCCTCTGTTAAAGAAATAAAAAAAATACATAATTTTTTAAAATTTAAAAAAATAGAAACTGCATTTTTACATTGTGTTTCATCTTATCCCAATAAAGAAGAATCTTCATATTTATCAAATATAGATTTCTTAAAAAAAGAAATTAAATGTGAAATAGGTTTATCAGATCATACAAATGGAATAAAAATACCTATTTATGCTTATCTTAAAGGTGCCAGAATTATAGAAAAACATTTCAAGATAAACCTCAAACATAAATGTGTAGACAGCCCTGTTTCTATAACAAGCTCACAATTTGTTGAGTTAATTAATGAATTAAATAAGATTGATAAAATTTTAGGAAAACCTAAATTTGGAATTCGAAAAGAAGAGAGAAAAACTAAACAATTTAAAAGAAAAAAGATTTTCTAATCAAAGATAAATCATATTTTTTTATGAGAAAAATAATTTATATAATTATAGAAACAGTTAGAAGAGAGTTGGACTCAAAAATTATTCTTGCTTTGAAAGCTAAAGAAAATAATTTTGATGTTGCAATTACAAAAAAATCAAGATTATTTGGGGTTTTAAAATACTTAAAAAGTGGCATAATTTTTTTAAAAAGTTTTGGACCGAGATACAATAAAATTTTAGATAATGTAAAAAAGAATGGCCACGTACTCGTAGGAATAGATGAGGAAGCCTTGCAGTCAACTAATGATGAATGGTTGGTAGGTAGTTTGAGATTTTCTAAATATGTTTATCAAGATTTGAAAATTTTATTTACGTGGGGATCTAAGAGTAAAAATATTTATAAAAAATTCTTAATAAAAAAAAAATTGAATCCTAGTAAAATAGTTGTTTCTGGCAGTCCAAGAATTGACATACTTAAAGAAAAATACAAAAAAATTTTTAAAATAAATAAAGAAACAATTTTGCCTTACAAAAATAAAGATTATATTTTAGTCACAACTCAATTTCAAAATTATCACCGTACTGACAACACGTTTAAAGGTTTTGATAAAAGTAATTTTGATAAATATTTAAAAAAAAAATATAAGGGTTCAAGATTCTCAAAAGGCTCTCACTTTAAAAAAGAGATTACTGAGTTTGCAAGAAAGTTTGGTTTCCAAAAAGAAAATTTTATAAAATACGATCAAATGTATGAAATTTTATGTAAAAAATTTCCAAATGAAATTTTTTTAGTAGTTCCTCATCCTGGTGAAGGATTAAATTATTATTATGATCTTGAAAAAAAATTTAAAAATTTAAAAATTGTTACAGATAATTCAAATCTAAATAAATGGATTTTATGCTCTAAACTTTTAATTTCTTGTAATTGCACGACAACAATAGAAGCAAGAATTCTTAATATACCAAATATCAATTATATCCCTTGCAAAGATGCCCTAGCAGAATATGAATTATCAAAATCATCCTCAATTAATTTAAGAAAGATAGATGATTTAATAAAATTTATTCATAAAAAAAAATATAAAAAATTTAAATTACCTAAAGATAATCAATTAAAAATAAAAAAACATTTGGCAAACTTTTCAAATAATTACAGTGTAGATGTTATTGTTAAAAACTTAAAACTTGTAGAAATTGATTACAAAAATTTCAATAATAAATACGATAATTCTTTTCTTTTTTATTATTTGTTCTTAAAATCAAAATTTCACTCTTTTATAGGTTTTTTTAATAGAGAGCTTTTTAAAAATCAGCTGAACAAGAGAAAAGGTTTAAATTTATATGATATAAACAAAAGACTAGATGAAATTCAGCAAGTCTTGTATAAAAAAAAAAAATACAGATTCACACAAAAGTTTTATGGAATTTTTAAACTAGAAAAGGTCTAATTTAACTTATTTATCTTGATTTCTAAAACTTTTTAAATTCTTTAATAACTTTAAGATAATAAACGTAATTTATAAAACATATATTTTAGAATTCTCTAAAATAGTGTTAAAAAAAGATTAGAATGAAAAAAATTTTTTCTATTGTACAAGCGCGTGTAGAGTCAACAAGATTAAGAGGCAAAGTATTAAAAAAAATTAAGGGGAAAAATTCAATTTTAATTTTGCTTAACAGATTATCTAAATGTAAAGAAATAGAAAAAATCATTGTTGCTATTCCTAAGTCTAAAGAAAATATTTATCTAAAAAAAGTATTAATTAAAAACAATTTTGAGGTTTTTGAAGGTAGTCAAAACGATGTACTTAAAAGATATTTTGAATGTGCAAGAAAATTTTCTGCAAAGCATATCCTTAGGATTACTGGCGACTGTCCTTTAATTGATCCTAGATTAGTCGATAAAATTCTTAAAGTTTATAAAAAAAACAATTTTGATTATGTTTCAAATGTTCAAAAAAGATCTTTCCCAGATGGTATGGATACAGAGGTTTTTTCTTTTAAAAAACTTCAAGAAGCAAATAAAATATTAAATTCAAAAACCGATAGAGAGCATGTTACAAAATATTTTTTGAGATCAAATAAGATAAAAAAATATAATTTTTCCCAGAAAAAAAATTATTCTAATATTAGAATTACTTTAGATACTAAATATGATTTTCAACTTATAAATAAAATTTTTAATTATTTCGATAATTTCAATTTTTCATTAAATGATATAATTAAATTTTACAGTAAAAATACTCAACTATTTAACAAATATAAGAAACTAAGTGAGCAAATTAACTCACAAAAACTAGATGAAGGCCAAAAAATTTGGCATGAAGCAAAAAAATTTATTGCTGGTGGAAATATGCTTTTTTCAAAAAGACCTGACGCATTCTTGCCTAATAGATGGCCAAGTTATTTTAAAAAGACAAAAGGATGTTACATAATAGGGGTAGATGGAAAAAAATATACTGATTTAAGCATTATGGGTATTGGAACAAATTTGCTTGGATACTCTAATAATAAAATTGATAACACCGTAGCAAAAGTTGTCAAACAAGGAAATATGAGCACATTAAACTGCACAGAAGAAGTTGATTTAGCAAAAAAATTAATTGAGCTACATCCTTGGGCAGGGAAAGTTAGGCTTGCAAGATCTGGAGGAGAGGCAAACGCAATCTCTATAAGATTAGCCAGAGCATACACACGCAAACATAAAGTTGCTTTCTGTGGATATCATGGTTGGCATGATTGGTATTTAGCAGCAAATTTAAAAAATAAAGATAATTTAAATGAACATTTATTATCAGGATTAAAAACTGGAGGTGTGAATAAAAATTTGAAAGGATCTGCAATTCCATTTAGGTATAATGATTTTAAAGGTTTACAAAAAATTATTAGAAAAAATCCTGATATAGGTATCATTAAGATGGAAGTTATCAGAAGTGAGCCTCCAAAAAATAACTTTTTACAGAAAGTTAGAAAATTAGCTGACAAAAAAAAGATTGTTCTTATTTTTGATGAATGCACATCTGGTTTTAGACAAGCACTCGGAGGCATTCACAAAATTTACAAAGTAAATCCTGATATAATGATGTTAGGAAAAGCAATGGGCAATGGGTATGCTATTACGGCAGTTGTAGGAAAAAATGATATAATGGATTGTATTAAAGAAACTTTTATCAGCAGCACTTTTTGGACAGAAAGAATAGGACCTGCTGCCGCTCTTAAAGCTATAGAGGTTATGGAAAGGAAAAAAAGTTGGAAATACATAACAAATCTTGGAAATTACATAGTACAAAATTGGAAAAAAATAGCAAAAAAAAATAAAATCAAAATAGAGATAAAAGGAATTCCAGCCTTATGTAGTTTTATTTTTTTGAGCAAGCACCATCTGGCTTATAAAACATTTATTACCCAAGAAATGTTAAGAAAAAATATTTTAGCAACTAATTCCATTTATGTTTCAGTCTCTCACAATAAAAATATCTTAAAAAAATATTTTTATAATTTGAATCGATTATTTAAAATTATTGCAAATTGTGAAAATGGAAAAGATGATATTTATAGACATTTAGAGGAGGATATTTGTGAGACAGATTTTGCTAGATTAAATTAAATTTTTTTATTAAACCTAGATACAAAAATTGATTGTCTTTTTAAATCCTTATTATCGTTATAATCATCAAAACTAAAATATACGTGTTTTATTTTATCACCATAATGTTGAATAATTTGATCATTTGAATTAAATCTATTTTCACTACTTTTGTATTTTCTAACTCTATCTTTCTCTTCAGGAATAAAAGTGTAACCAATACATAAAATACTCCTATTATTTGAAATTCTGTATATTTCGTCTAAAATTTTTTTATAATTATTACTATATGGTATGACCCAACCACAAATAATGACATCAAATAAATTATCAGGATAATCAGTTTGATGAATATCTCCTAATTTTATTTTTGGTGAGTAAGAAATTAAATCAATTGATGATATATTTTTCCATTTAAAACCAAGGCTTCTTATTAAATATAACTCACCCTCATTTCTAGGTCCAATTGATAAAACTTTAGAATTTTCAAAATCAAGATAATCTATAGAAAACAAAGGCATAGTAATTAATTTGGTTTTACTACCAGAGAATTGATTATAAGTTTTTTTTAAATTAAATAAATTTTCAGAGTAATGGAGGTTATGATCATCAACACCTAGTATTTTATTATCTCTATGTAAAGAAATATGATCATCTAAAATTTCTTTTTTATTTTCAAACTTATAATTTTTTCTTAAAATTTTAAAAAAAAAGATGAACCTAAGAAAGGAAATACTAGTTCTAATAAATTCTATTTTGTAAATATCAGAGAAAAATTTATTTAATAATCTTGCAAACATTATATATTAGGAATTAACTTTATAGGTTATAAAAGACAATTTACAATTGAAAAAAAACTATTAAATACTAATATATTAGATGAAAAAATTAAGCTACCTTAATAAATTAAAAAGGAAAATAAGCATCTCTTTATTTGAAAGACGTAAAGCCTTGAAATATATATTTTTTGATAAGGCATATTCGAAATTAATATTGAATAAGAATAAACTTCCGGAATTTATTGAAAAATTTGATAAGGATGGTTTTGTTAAAATTTTACCAAATTTTAAAAATGAAATAAACGATCTGATAAATAATCTAGAGATTGAAAATGATAAAAAAAATATACCACCATATCTATTTAAAATTGATGATATTGTTAAAAATAAGGTTTTTGATATTTTAGAGCAAATTAATAAACAATACATATCTTATTTAAAAAAATATTTTAATTCTGACATCCTACCCGCCTATATATGCTTAAGAAGGAATGCCTATTATAAAAAAGAAAATTTAGATCAGGAACTTTTTAATGATAATTTTCATAACGATGCATATTTGTTTACTCATTTTAAGTTGTTTATAAATCTGAATGATATTTCAGATGAAAATGGACCTATGAAGATTGTTCCAAAGCAAAAAACAAAAAATTTTTTAAAATTAATAAATTATAATGATAGGCAAAATTATTTCGATGAAAATGATAATATTTCGTACTCAAATATTGGCAAAACTGGAGAGTGTTTATTATTTGATCCAACAAATTGTTTCCATAAAGCTGGTATGCCAAAAGAAAATTTTAATAGGGACTACTTAATAGTAACTTATGTCTGTTTACCATCTGAAAAAAATTTGATTAATAAAATGATGCAAACAGATATCTATAAATATCAGAATAACAAATTGTTATCTTTATCTAAACCAACAAAGTTAGTTCAAACAATAAAACTCTTATTTAGCTTTTATAGGGAGAAATTTAACTAGAATATACAGATTAAAAATTAGATTTTAAATTACTCAATTTTTTAATTTGCCATAATATTGATATATTTATAGTAGTATAAATTTTATAAAATAATATATGAAATTTAATTCATCGCAAAATGGTCTTAGTAAATTTATATAATCTATTTAAATTTACCAATAAAAAAAATATAAACATATTTTATTTATTTTTTATTATTGGATTTATAATTCTTTTATTAGAATTTTTTTCGACGACCTTTTTAATAGGAATTTTATTAAAGCTTGTAGATAAAGATACAATAATTTTTGAAAATCATTATCTTAATAATTTAGAGTTATTTCTCAAATCTTTATCATTATTTCAAATCTCTTTATATACAATCGCAATCTTTACAATTAAAAATGTATTGTTATTACTTTTTAAATATTGGCAAATTAAGTATTCTTTTGAATTTCAAAAAAATTTATCAATAAGTCTTTTGAAGAAAATTTTTATTTCAGACTTGTTATCTTTTCAGAGAGATAATTCTGCTTTTAAATTTAGAAATATTTATACAGAGGTAGGTTGGGTTCGAAAACTTATGACTCAGGTAGCGGATTTAGTAACAGAATGTTTTATAATAGTAGGAATAATTGGAATTCTTGTTTTTTATGACCCTATTCTAGTTTTAATTTCAGTCACTTTTTTTTTAAGTTCAATTGGTATTATATATTTTGCATTTTATAAAAAAAACCAAAAATGGTCTGAGGAAAGAATAGAACTAAGTGGTAATCTAATTTTAAATATAATTCAGAGTCTAAATTCTGTTAAAGAGATAAAAATATTCAGAAAGATAAAAAAAACAATTGATTATTTTGGAAAAAATTACATTAATTATATTAATAACGCTGTAACACATGGTGTTGTAAAAAGTGCTTCAAAACCTTGGATAGAAACTTGTTCAATTATATTTATTTTCATAATAATAAATTTTTTTTTAAGCCAAGGTATTAATGAGCAAGAAATTTTTTCAAAACTAGGGGTATTTTTTATTTGTATTGTTCGAATAATGCCCTCTATTCTCAGAATCTATAATATTACTTACACAATTAATTTTTTAAAAAGTTCAGTTTCTTTAATTAAAAAGGAAATTGTAAATGAAGAAAAATATAACTTGGAAGTTTCTAAAGAAAACATTTCAAATAATCCAATAAATATTCAAAAAATTGAAATTAAAGATTTAAGTTACAAGTATCCAGCATCGGAAAATTCTGTAATAGAGAACTTAAACTTTGAATTTAAAAAGGGTAAAATAAATACGATTATTGGAAGCAGTGGTTCTGGTAAAACAACACTGCTTAATATTATACTTGGATTAATAAAAGTTGAAAAGGGATCATTAACAGTAAATGATAAAAATTTTACCAATCAAAAACTTTATGAAAATTTAAAGATTGGTTATGTTCCACAAAATATTTTTTTATTTGATGATACTATAAAAAATAATATCTCTTTTATTGATGAAAATATTAATATAGATGATGCTCTAGAAAGAGCAGCTAACTCATCGGAAATACTAAATTTTATAAATTCTCTACCAGGTAGGTTTGAATACAGATTGGGAGAAAAAGGTTCAAATATATCCGGGGGTCAAATGCAAAGAATTGGTTTGGCAAGGGCTTTGTATCCAGACCCAGATTTAATTATATTGGATGAATTTACAAGTTCAGTTGACTTAGAAACTGAAAAAAAACTAATGGAAACACTTCATAAGTTAAAAAATGATAAATTAATTATTATTATTTCTCATAGAGAACAGACGATCAAATTTTCAGATAATGTATTAGATTTATCCAAAAAATAAAAAAATGATAGTAGCTTTCCCCATTGAAATTACTGCCAGAGAATATTTGAGCAAGTTGTTTTCTGCTTATAAAATATTGAGTGAAACTAAATATAGAGTTGTATTTGGAAAAAAATCAGAAATTTATAATTTTTATAAAAAAAACCAAGGTGTTTATCTAATTACCAAAGGGGGAACGGTCGAGCATTTTGCTTTTAAAAAAGATTTTCCAAATAACAAATTGTCTCTATTAGATGAGGAAGGGCCATTGGTAAACTTTATTTATAAAGCTGATTTTCTTGCTAGAACAAATTCGCTCGTACTAAAAAAATTATCAGACTATTTTTGTTGGGGAGTAAAAGATTTAAACTTGATGAGTAAGGTGTTAAATAAAAAAAAACTAACTTTATCAGGTCATCCAAAGTTTGATTTATGCAACAAAAAATATGTATCTTATTTTAATGGTCAAAAAAAAATCCTACAAAATAGATATGGAAAATTTTTACTTGTAGCATCAAGCTTTGTAGCTGCTGATGGTTATATTGAAAATGACATCTATAAAGAATGGATAGTAAATGCAGTTGAAAAAAAACTTAGGAAAAAAAAATTCAAGGAATTAAAAAGTTATTTTAACACTGATCAAATTCATTATGAGAATTTAATCAATTTTACAAAAAAAATTTCTATCAAACATCCAAATTTAAATATTATATTTAGACCTCATCCACGTCAAGATATTGAAAAAGTAAAAAGAAGATTTAATAAAAAAAAATATAAAAATATTTTTATTATTGAAGGGGGCTCTATTACTCCTTTTATTTATGCATCTGAATATTATTTACACTCAGGATGTACTACTTCTTTAGAAGCTGCAATTTTAGGAAAAAAAATTTTTTACTTAAGAAATAAATGGAAAAATGGAAAAGTTTTATATAATAAATTTGGAGTAACTGTAAATCCCGAGGACAATAATTTGCTGAGTAAATTCATAGTGGGAAATAATAAATATGATTTTAGAAAAAATAAGATTGATAATTTTATTTTTAATAATAAAAAAAATTTTTTTTACAAAATATTAATAAATAGACTAGATAAAACAAAACTTAATTCTGGTAAAATAGTTGTTGGTGATCTCCCAAAAAAAGTGGAACTATTGAGTAAATTGAAAGAATTAATATATAGCTCAAAAATACTAATTAAAATAATTTCCTTAGTAAACTCAAATATAGTTTTCAACAAAAAATATAAGACAAGTAAATTTACAACACTTGAAGTAGATAAAATAAGAAAAACTATTAAAGAGTTTCAAATTATTGATAAGCGCAAATTTAATTTTTCGATAAAAAGAATAAACAATAATGCATTTATTTTTGAAAAAGATAATTAGAAAAGATCAACTAAAAGTGTTTTTTTAATTCCCTCATCAAAATTTTTAAATTTATAGTCTTTTAAAAAGTTCTTTAACCTTGAATTATTCCCATGTGTTTTTTTCATATCCCCACGTTGAAATTTTTTATTTTTAATCTTTAATTTTTTACCAGTAATTTTTTGTATCAATTTTATAACAGATTTAATGTTTATATTTTTTCCACAACAAATATTAAGAACATCTGTTTTTTTTAATAAATTGAATTTTTTAGTGATTAAAAAAATTATATTAGCCACATCCTCAACATAGGTAAAATCTCTAAAGTGGTTTCCGCTATTATATAAACTGAGTGTTCCTCCTTTAGAAATTTTTCTTAAAATTTTTGGTATAAACATATCAGGTCGTCCATAAGGCCCATATACAGTGAATAGTCTTAACCCTATCAAATTTAACATATAATTTTTTTTATATATTGCAGATATCTTTTCATTATAGAGTTTTGTTTGACCATATAAATTTAAAGGATTTAATTTTGAATTTTCTCTAAACGGAAAGCTTTTACAATTTCCATATACAGAACTAGAAGAAGCATATATCAAATTTTTTAACTTTAAATCTTTCATAATTTCAAGAATATTCACAAAGCCAGTTATATTTGAATCAATATATTTTTGAGGTTTGATAAATGAATATCTCACTCCTGCTTGTGCAGCTAAGTTGATTATGAAATATGGTTTATAGAGTTTGCATAAATAAAAGATCTTTTTTTTATTTACAATATCACATTTATAAAACTTGAAATTTTTATGTTTTTTAAGTAACGAAAGTCTTTTCTTTTTTAAATTTGTATCATAGTAATCATTATGATTATCAACACCAATTAAATTATAATTTTCTTTTAATATTTTTATAGATACGTGATAACCAATAAAACCTGAACAACCTGTTATAAGAATATTCTTTTTTTTTGATTTCATAGATTATATATACTCCTTTAAATTTTCATCTATATAATCTATTTCATATTTTGATAGTTTGTCTCTATATTTGTACAAATTTTTTAATGTGTGATCTAGATTAAAGTTTGAATTAGTATTGGGATCAATATCTAATTTAGCACATAGTTCAGATTTTTTTTTTTCAAAACTTTCAAAAAAATCTTCAAATTTAATTTTAATAACTTGATTAAGTTCATTAATGTTTATCATACCCATTGTTGTTTTGTACCACTCTACAAAAATTTTTACGTCATGACCTGGGTAGCTTGGGGAACTTCTTCTTTTCATGCTCCAAAAAATTGCCTTTGGATCCCTCATGACAACTATTACTTTTCTTTCTTCTCCATAATATTTTGTAGATGAAATGGGATTAATAAAATTACCACCTTGTTCAATTACAATATTTTTCTTACTATCAAAATTTTTAAGGGACTTAAAAATCTTGATTATAAATTCGTTAGAGTACTTTAGAAAGTTTTCTTTATCACAAGGTGTTATCATTTTTAAAAGATGAGTATTTTTTGAAGGGTCTTTAAAAAAAAGTTTTTTAAGATATAACTGAAATTTTTTAAGGTTTGTTATTTTATCTAGATAAAATTGAGGGCCACCCCTATATTGAGTTTTAACAATTTTTTGAAGATATTCGTTGGACAGTCTTTTAAAATCTTCGTTATAAATAGGGTATTTTTTATTATAGTTTGATTTTTGAATATTATTTAAAAATATTCTGAAATTTTCAAATGAATTTGCTGAGCCATTGACACTAAAATTTATGTAAAATGAGTTATATAATTCATCTAAACCATTAGGATCATTTACTAATCTAAATTCACCAGCATTAAAAAGATTTTGAAAATCCTCTCTAGATAATAAATAGTCGTTCAGAGCACTAGCCCCACTATTTCCAGTACCTAGGATAATTATAATTTTCATTGTCAAAAATTATTAACTGATTTTTTCTTTAATTCGATTTATTATTTTTTTAATATATATATAATGATAAAAAATACAGCAGTTTATGTATCATAATCAATTAATTTATACTTAATATTTTAAACTCTTATGGTTATTTGGATAATAGGAATGTCAGGATCTGGTAAATCCTTCCTAGCAAAAAAATTACAAAAAAAAATTAAAAATTCAGTGGTAATAGATGGAGATGAGGTTAGAAAAAAATTTACTTATAACCTGGGATATACCAAGATTGATAGAGAAAAAAATTCAAAATTTATTCAAAATCTTTGCAGTTTTCTTGAAAAACAAAATATAACTGTAATATGTTCGATATTATCTATTTTTCCATCACATCAAAAAAAAAATAGGAAAATATTTAAAAAATATATGCAAATATTTTTAAATGCAAATATGGGTAATCTAAAAACGAAAAGTAAAAATCAAGTTTACAATTTAAAAAGAAATGTTGTAGGTAAAGATATATCTTTCCCAAAACCATACAAAAGTGATTTAATATTTCAAAATTATTATAATAAAAAAATAAACTTTTTTTTAAAAAAAATTATTAAAAGAGTTAATGAAAAAAATTAGTTTATTAATCAAAAAAAAATATTCTTATAGTTCATTGTCAATTAAAGAAATAAAAAGATTATTTTTAAAAAAAAAAAATATTTTAAAGAACGTAAGTAAAATTAAAAAAGAAAAATTAAATTATAAACTTAAAAATAATATTAATACTTTTGAATTTTTAAAATATTTATTTTCTAAAAAAAAAATTACAGATAAAGAAAATAAAATTTTAGTTGGTTTCTATGAAAAATTTAATGTTAACCTAAAATTAAAAAAAATTTACTCAAAAAATTTAAAAAAAAAAACAAATCTTAATTGTAAAGAAGTTTCTTATATTTATTTGAGTCTATTAATTCCAAAAATTAAAAGAATAAATAATTTACATAAACTTAATTCAATTTTAAAAATTAATGATATGCTTCTTTTATCTAACTTCAAAAAATCTAAAGAAGATAATCTTTTAAAGCATTCTTTGTTAAATGAAATAAAATACCTCAAGAGTTATTTATGAAAAAAGTAGCATTAATTTTATCTTCATCTCTTAGATCAGAAATTTATTATAAGAAAATAAAAAAAAACAATATATTTATTTCCAAAATTATATACTACGGAAAAAAAAAATCTTTTATTAAAAAGCATGATTTAAAAAAAGTTACTTTTTTTTCTTGTGATCATTTAGATAATAAGATTTGTAAGTTTATAATTAAACAAAAAGAGAAGGAATTTATAATCTCACCAAAACCAGGAGAATTAATAAAGAATAAAGCATTATTAAAAAAAAAAAATTGATACACTTCCATCCTGGAAATCTTCCATACTTCAAAGGAAGTACAGTTTTATATTATACACTTCTCAATAAAAAAAAAATTTATTGTACATGCTTCATTCTCTCTGAAAAAATAGATTCTGGAAAAATTATATTTAAAAAAATTTTTAGGAAACCTAAATTTAAAAATGAACTTGATGTCGAAAAATTTGATAATAATTTAAGAAGTGAAACATTGATTGATTACTTAAATGGTTCTTCAAAAAAAATTAAAGATACAAAATTCAATACAATTAATTACTTTATAATTCACCCAGTTTTAAGAAAAATTGCAATTAATAATAATCATTTTAAATTTATAAAAAAAATTTTTGAATAATGCACAAAATTAAAGGATAAAGATTAGTATTTTATATGCCTCAAAACCTCCATAATCAATATTTATCAAATATACTAAATAAATCTTAAAAATTATAATTGTGAAATTTATATCAAAAGCAAATACTTTAAATAATTTGAAAATTAAATCAGCTCAAATTCCTGATTTTATCTTTTTTTATGTAAAAAATTATAATCAAGAAAAAATATTTAAATTAATAAAAAAAAAAATTAATGGAAATAAATTGATCGTAAGATCTTCTTGTTATGGTGAAGATGGGTCAAATAGCTCAATGGCAGGGAAATTTCTGAGTATTCCAAATATATTAAAAAAAAAACCCTTGTTGATATTGCAGTAAAAAAAGTAATTAAATCCTACAAGAATAAAAAGTCAGAAAAAAATCAAGTAATAATTCAAAAACATATTGATGATGCAAAGTTATCTGGAGTCATAACTACTAGAGACCTTAATACGAGTGCTCCATATATTTGCATTAACTTTTCTGCTGGGAAAAACTCAGATATTGTTACATCAGGAAAAAAGAATACTCAAACTATTTTTTATTTGAGAGATTTAAAAAAAATTAAGGATAAAATATTAATAAAATTAAATAAACTAGTAAATGAATTAGGAAAAAGATTTCCCAATCAAGAACTTGATATAGAATTTATTTTCAATAGAAATTATAAATTATATCTACTGCAAGTAAGAAAACTAAATTTAAAAAAAAAGGTTATCTTTGAAAATTTAGAATATAAAAAAGCCTTATATAAACTTTATAAAAAAATTGATAAGTTGCAAATAAGACATCACAATTTACTTGGATCAACAACTTATTTTGGGGTTATGCCAGATTGGAATCCAGCAGAAATAATTGGAATTAAACCAAAACCACTTGCTCTATCCTTGTACCAAGAACTTATAACCAATTCTATCTGGGCTAAAAATAGAGACGAGCTTGGATATAGAAATTTGAAATCTAATAGATTAATGACGACTTTTTTGGGTACACCATATATTGATTTAAGAGTTGATTTTAATTCATGGATTCCAAAAAATATTGAAAAAAGATTAGCTGAAAAACTTGTAAATTATTATTTAAAACAGTTTAAAAGAAAGAGATCCTCACATGATAAAATTGAATTTGATATTGTTCTTACATGCTTTAACAATAATATTTCTAAAAAGTTAAAAAAACTTAGGAAAGTTGGTTTTAATCAACTAGAACTTAATTCTATTGAAAGTTCTTTAAAACTTATAAATAAAAATATTATTAACAGCCAAGATAGATTCATTAGTCAAGTTTCTGAACTTGATAATAAATTAAATGAAATACTAAAATCTGATATGTATTACATCGATAAAATTTATTGGTTGATTGAAGATTGTAAAAACTTTGGTACTGGTCCATTTGCAGGCTTAGCTAGATCTGGTTTTGTGGCAGTAGATATTCTAAATTCCTTTGTAGATACAAACATTATTACCGAAAAAGAAAAACTTCTTTTTTTTGAGAGTATAAAAACTATATCTTCTGAAATAGTTATTGATATACAAAGAATGAATAAAAAAAGCTTTGTAAAAAAGCATGGTCATTTGAGACCAAATACTTATGAAATTACATCATTAAATTATAAAAAGGGTTATGATGTCTTAATTAATAAAGAAAAATTTATAAAAAATAAAAAAAAGTTTAAATTTCAATTTAATGATACACAAAAAAAGAAAATTAGAAAGTTTATAAAAAAATCAAATTTATCTATAAATTTTGAAAAATTTATAAGTTTTTTAGTAAAAAGTATTCAATACCGAGAAAAATCAAAGTATTATTTTACTAAGAGTATCAATCATATATTTGAAATTCTTGAATTTTTAGCAAAAAGACATTCTATAGATTTAGAGAAAATATCCTTTTTAAAAATACAAAAAATAATTGATATGTATTATGAGCTATCAAAATCAGATGTTAAAAAAATATTATTGGACGATATCAAACAAAATTACAATGAATATAAATTTAATTGTACTGTACCGCTACCAGATACAATTTATAGTTCAAAAAATGTTTATTTATTCAAAAGAGATAAATCAGTTATTAATTTTGTTACAAATAAAAAAATAAATAGTAAAGTAAAGACAATTAAAAATTTAAAAAAATTTGATATAAAAAATAGTATTGTTTGTATTGAGTCAGCTGATCCAGGTTATGATTTTATATTTTCTCATAAAATTAAGGGGCTTATAACTATGTATGGTGGTGCAAATTCTCATATGTCTATAAGATGTATGGAATTAGGTATTCCAGCTGCGATTGGAGTCGGTAAACTTAAATACGATGAAATTGTTTTATCAAAATATTTAACTTTAGATTGTCAAAATAAAACTATACATAATTTTAATAATGAAAATTTTAATATCATCTAATACCAAAAAATATTTTAAGACTTATATTGATTTTATAGATTATTATTGGTTAAATTTTTTTGATAAGAAAAAATATGATTATTATGTAGTGCCTAATTCAATTAAAATTTTACCAAAATATCTAAAAAAAAAAGTTGATCTAATTATTTTATCTGGTGGAAATGACCTTTTTGAAAATTTTAAGTCATCAAAAAATAGATTAAAGATAGAAAAAAAATTAATTGATAATTCAATAAAAAAAAATATTCCTTTAATTGGAATCTGTAGAGGGATGCAATTAATAAACTATTTTTTTGGAGGAAAAATAAAAAGAATACCTCATCATATGAGAACTAAACATGAAATTAAACTAAATAATAATTTTTTTCCAAAAAAAAAAAATAAAAGTTAATAGCTTCCATAACTTTGGTATTTCCAAAAAAATTTTGGGAAAGGATTTAGAAATATATGGAACTGATCCCTCTGAAAATATCGAAATGCTAAAACATAAAAAATTCTCAATTTATGGTTTTATGTGGCATCCAGAAAGAGAGAGTAATTATAATAATTTAAATTTTATAATTAAAAAAATTTTAAAGAATAAATGATAGCTATTATTTTATGTGCTGGTCGGGGATCTAGGACTGGTCTAAAATATCCCAAATGTCTTCATAATTTTACCGATGGGACTAATTTGATAAATAGAAATATTGAAAATTTAAAAAAATGTGGTTTTAGAAATTCACAGATAATATTAGCAACAGGCTTTGCAGAAAATTTAATAAAAAAAGCTTCAAAATCAAAATATGTTTATATCAAAAATAAAAAACATAATTCAACTAATATGATCTATACTTTAAATGAAGTTTTAAAGAAGACTAAAAACCAAGATGTATATGTGATTTATTCAGATATTATGTATGATTTTAGTTGTTTAAAGAAGTTAATTGTTAACAAAAAAGATATTGTAACATTAGTTGATAAAGACTGGGTGAAAAAGTGGAAACTAAAAAAGAATTATTTGAATGATCTTGAAAGCTTAAAGATTAAAAAAGATAAGATTATATCTTTAGGCAAAAAGACAAAAAATCTTCGAGAAATCGATGGTAGATTTGTAGGAATAACAAAATTTTCGAAAAAAATTATAACAATTCTCAAAGATAAAAAAATTATTAAGAATGAATTAAAAAAAGATAATAAACTAGATTTTACAAGTTTTCTTATGAATTTGATAAAAAGAAAATATTTGGTTAATTCATTATTAATGAAAATTAAATGGTTTGAATTTGATACAAAGTATGATTTTAATGTTTTTACAAAGCTGTATAAGAAATTTTAAATATGAATTTTAAAAAAATTATTTACCAAATTAAAAAAAAATTAAAGTTACTTAATAGAACTAAAAATTATCTTTTAAAAAAACAATATATCCCAGATTATTTAAGCAATATTAACATCGAGAACACAAGTGTATGTAATTTAAAATGTAGATTTTGTGCTTACGATAAGCGGGATTTATCTCATGTTCCATACACTACAATGAGTTTTGATTTCTTTAAGGACATAACAGATCAATGTATAGATTTTGGTTATAAAAATTTTGGTCTTACTCCAATAACAGGAGATGTTTTTATGGATAAAAAGATTATTGAAAAATTTGATTATCTAGAAAAAATAGAAGATTTAAATGGTTTTTATTTTTATACAAATTTTATACCTTTAAATGAAATTAAAATAGAAAAGTTGTTTACTTATAAAAAACTCACACATTTAGGGATAAGTATTTATGGGCATGATGAAGAATCGTTCGTCAAATTTTCTAAAGGATCAGTTAATTCTTTTAAAATATTAATTAGGAATCTAGAATTTTTTTATAAGTTATTGAATAATAAAAAATATAATTTTAAAATTGAAATAGGACATAGAACATCAAAAGACTTCGATATTTCAAAATCAAATAATGATCTTTCAAAAATAATAAAAAAAATAAATACCTTAGAAAATGTTTTATATGATAAGAATCATAGTTTTAATAATTGGGGTGGTATAATCAAAAGTGATGATGTTAAGGATTTAAATGTAAAATTTCAAAAACAATTGGTAACTAAAACAGGATCGTGTTCTCTTATTTATTCAAGACTTGCTATTGGTGCTAATGGACTTGTAAATGCTTGTGCTTGTAGAGATGCTAACTTTGATCTAAAAATTGGTGATCTAAAAAAAGAAAAATTAATAGATATTATTTCTCTTAATAATGATGCTTATAAAAATTTAATTCAAAACCAAGAAAAAAATAAATTTCATTCAGTTTGTGAAAAATGTGATTTTTATAAAAGTATTTATGAGAAATCGTTTCCAACTTGGACTTTGAAAGATAAAGATGTAAAGATTTATAGTTTGAAAGAATTTAAAAAATCTTTATCAACAAAAAGTCATTTTTAGATATTAAATTTTTTTTTATCAAAATACATCACATCAGCTGCAAAAACTAATCCACTAAACAAGTTATCATTTACTAAATCTATTGATACCATTCGATATTTTTTAGGAGATATAAAATTCTCAATCTCACTAAAAGAGAAATATTTATTATAGACATCATCAAATCTTAATTCTATTAAAATAATGTCTATTGGTATATTTTTAATAGATTCTAGTGCTCCTTCCAAAACTTTATCTTCATGACATTCCGCATCAATTTTAAGTAGATCTATTTTTTTTACACCATTCTTTTTGACATACTCATCAATAGTTGTAACTTTGACTGGGATTGTTTCTTCTACATATTCCTTTTCTGAAACATTAAACTTAGAGCTACGATCTTTAATCCATTTTGTTTTCATATTTACTTTATAAAAAGATGACGAATCAGATTTGACACTTACATTGAAGTCTTTTATTTCATTCTTATTGCCTAAAGCTAAGTTATTTAGAATTATATTCTCATGTTTAAAATTTTGTTTAAGAAATTCAAATTCTTTTCTTAAAGGTTCAAATGAGTGAATTTGAGGGTCCTTACACAGATCCCTAAATCTATTGATAGATTGTCCTTTATTAGCGCCTACGTCAAATATTATTGGATGAGGTGGCATATTTTTTTTGATTATCTCGTCTGAAGTAATTTTCTTTTTGTTAAATTTTTTTATTTGGTAACCAAACAAATTAAATAATTTTTGTAAATTTTTTTTAATCATTAGTCGCAGAATTCTAATATTTTTTTAGATCTATATAACCAACTAAATTTTTTAGCCGTATTGATAGCATTTAAACTTAATTTTTTTATTTTTACTTTATTATTCATTATTTTGATAATCTTATCTGACCAATCATTTTCGTTAAATGAACTTATTAAGAAAGAATTATAAGAATTTTTTAGAATATGACTGTAAGATTTTTTATTAGTTGCTAAAATTACTGATCCTGACGCCAAATAATCAAATAATTTTAGTGGAGATATGTAGTTTGAAACGTCTAAATTATCAATTAACACTCCAGCCTTTTTTTCATAGGGCATTAATAAAATTTTACTAGTTTTTAGTATCTTAGGAATCTTATTATAGGTTACGTAGTTTTTTAAAAAAATATTTTTAATTTTTTTAATATCTGAATGAGGATTGTTATCAAGAGTTTTCAGATTTCCATATAAATTGAATTTTATTTTGGGAAGTTTTTTTGAAATTTTAATTATCATTTCTATGCCTTTCCCTTTTACAAAGCTGCCCGTATAAACACATTCCTTCTTTTTTTGATATTTTCCTTTAAAGTCTCTCGTATCTACGCAATCATCAAGAACAATAAATTGTTCTTTTTTTAAATTTAATTGATTATTTAAATTTTTATGTATTAAAATAAATTTTAATTTATGTGTTGGCATTATAGATTTAACAATTAAAAAAAAAATTTTTGTTAAACCTCTCATTTCTGTATGAATTTCTAATAAAACTTTTAACCCTATTAAATTTAATATTAACGCAGGTAAAATACTTCTTGATAATATTATTTTTTGACTGTTATTCTTAACAATATAAAAATAAATTTTTATAGAATAAATCAAATAAGTAATAAAATTTCTTTTCACTTTATTATCAAAAAAACTCTTAATAATAAAATTTTTTTTGAGAAGGTAATTTTTCTTTAAAAAATTAAAATTTAAACTTTTTTTTTTATAAGGAACAAATAATTCAACAAAACATTTTTTTTCAGAAAGAGCATCACACATTTTCAAAACATGCAACATATAGGCAGACATATTTGGTAACGAAAAATCTGCGATGTATATTAAATTTTTTTTACACATAAATATTAAATTAATTGTATCTAGTTTTTATTTGAATAATCGTATAAATCAATTATTTTCAACCAAAGATATTATTAGAATGTATCCAAATAACCTTTATCGAATAAAAGAATTTCTAAAGAACAAATTTTTAATTAAATCATTAAAGGTAAAAAAAAATATAGATTTTGGTAATATTAGGGCAAATAATTTTTTTTTATCATGTTTAAAAAATTCAAATTTTTATTTTGAATACGGATCTGGATCATCTACTTTGTTAGCAACAAAATTAAAAAAGAAATTTGTTTCTATTGAAAGTGATTATAAATTTTTTAGGGTTATGTTAAATAAAATAAAAACGCCAAGTATTAAATTTGTTTCTATAGGTCCTACTTTAGCATTTTCTTATCCACTTTTTATTTTCAAAAAAAAAATATTAGATTACATTAACTCTATTGATTACTTTTTTAAAAAAAAAAAATTCCAGATTTAATTTTGATTGATGGCAGATTCAGAGTTGCATGTTCTTTGAATCTCTTAAATTTCAAAAGAGAAATTTTAAGTAAAAAAACAATTATTATATTAGATGATTATAAAAAAAGATCTCATTATAGGGATTTGAATTTTTTTTTTTCAATAAAAGAGGTAGGAAGAATGGCAATCTTAAAGCCAAAAAATAAAAAGAATTTTAAACAATATTTTTACAAATATTTATTAGATCCAAGATAATGAAAATCTGTTATATCTCAAATTCAGCTGCTCCATCTAGAAATGCAAGTAGCTTACAAACCGCAAAATTATGTGAGTGTTTATCTACACTAGGGCACGAAGTTAAATTAATTTTACCAAATACTGGTTTTAAATATAATTATTTTAGTTTTTATAAAATTAAAAAAAAAATTTGTTTTAAAAAGAGTAAAGATTTTTAAATCTTTTCCTATTGGAATTCATTATTATTTATATTCATTAATTTCAATATTTTACTCAGATTTTACAAATAATGATCTATATATAACAAGAAATTTTTTTACGTCATTTATCTTATCTATCTTAAGAAAAAAACATATTGTTGAAATTCATGATGATATTTCTATCGAGGGAAGAATTATAAAATTTTTTATTAGAAGATTTAAAATTCTCAATTCCAAACATATAGTAAAAGTTGTAACAACTACCAATTCATTAAAAAAAAGATATGTATCAAAATATAAAGTTAAGTCTGAAAAAGTTCAGGTTTTGCATAACGCCTCCTCATTACTATCCAAATTTAAATATAGCAAAAAGTTAAGCAAAAAACTTAATATTGGTTATTTTGGATCAATTTATAAATCTAGGGGAGTAAACTTTATTATTCATCTTTCTAATTTAGATAAAAAAAATAAATATTATATTTTTGGTGGATCTAAAGAAGAAATAGAATTGTTAAAAAAAAAACATAAAAATAAAAATCTTACCCTTTCTCCCTATATTCCGTTTTCTAAGGTTGAAAAAAAACTAGCTAAAATAGATGTATGCTTATTACCATATACTACAAAAGTAACAGTTTCTGGTAATGTAGGTGATATATCAAAATACACATCACCATTAAAGATTTTTGACTATATGATTACTGGAAAATTGATACTGTGTTCAAACCTTAAAGTAATAAGAGAAATTTTAAAAAATAATGAAAATTCATTACTAATAAATAGGTATAACGATCCGAAATATTGGTTAAAAAAAATAAATTCAATTTCAAGAAATTATCAAAAATATGATGGGATAAGATTGAAATCATTTAAATATGCAAATAAGCACAATCTAATTTGGAGAACTAAAAAATTATTATTTTTTTAATATAAAATTATATCCACTACACTGAAGACTATTAGTTTTATCGTTAATAAATTTGTCTAAAAAAATATTTATTTTGAACTTTTCAACATACTTTTTCCACTTACTTCCAAATAATCCATAAAATGAACTTGAAACTCTTCCTCGAACTGGAAATAACTCTGTATGAGAAAAATCTTTGAATAAATATGCCAAAGCATCTCTTGAAAATCTAAAATAATCCTGAAATTTAAGATCTTTTGGAGCGTGATAGAAATATAGATAAGGTGCATAACCATAAATTACACCACCTGGTTTTAGCATCGATCTCATATTCTCGACTGCTTTAAATGGATTGTATACATGCTCTAAAATAGCTAGGCATATGATTTTGTCATATTTTTCTATTAAACTATTATCAATTTCGTCACAAAGGTCAAAAATTATATCCGGATAGTCACCAAAATCATTAGCATCTAAAGTTGTTAAATTTTTTGAATTTATTTTTTCGTAAAATTCTCTTGAGGACTTACCTATATCTAAAACTTCATCATTTTTATCAATAGAATTTATGATTTTTACTCTGAAATCTTCGTGGTTTTTTATGTAATAATTATTAACTTTTGCTTTATTAATAATATCAATATTCCTCAAATTTTTTTCTTGGGCTTTTCCAATAATTTTTTTCATTATATATAATCATACCATAAAATTAAGTGTAAACTATTTATTTATTTTTTTTATGAGAACGTTATCAAAATAAAAAAGATTCTTAATATCTTTAAGTGTATTTTTTATTGAAAAACTAAATTTTGATTTTAGGGAAATAATTTCTAAATTAGTGTCATTAACCATAGCTTTGAAGCTATTTTTTTTAAACAAATTTATATGTTCAAGCGGATGAGCACAATCATTGTTTGGTTTATAACTTTTATTTAGCTTGGGTTTAAATAAAAAAGCACTAGGAAATCTTAGAAATATATATCCTTCTTCTTTTAAGATTTTTGATAAACTTAAGAGCATTTCTTTTGGATTTGAAATATGTTCAAAAGTTTGCTCTGAAAATATAAAATCAAATTTGTTATTTATATTGTCAATGTTTGTTAGGACATTAATTTTATTTTGTGTCATAAAATTTATTCTTGACTCAGAGACTTCATATCCATGAACATTGTATCCTCTAATTTTAAGATAATTCAACCAAAAACCCCATCCTGCACCAAATTCTAAAATCGATATATCTTTAGGTTTTTTTTTGAAAATGTTATTGATTAGATTTATCTCGTAACTAAGTTTTTTATAATTTTTTTTTTCAAAATTATCTTTTTTTAATAAACTATCTTCTTTATCAATTATATCTTCATATAATTTTTCTGAAAAATTATGGTCTGGTATGAATTGTTGAAAAATTAATTTACAATGATTGCATTCTTTCAATATATATTGAAATTCTTTTAATAAATTAATATCAATTCTACCTTTGTAGTAATTTTTTAAGAAAGATTTCATTTTTTCGGAGTCGTAGGATAAGGAGTATATTTCTTTGAAATTTACTTTTCCACAAGCTGGGCAGATTTTTCTACTTATTAAAGACAGATCTTACTCCTGTGTTTCTGTACTAAGTACTATTTGTTCTATAAAATTATTTATAAATTTTATGATTTAATGTAAAGCATTATATACTAATGAAAAAAAAAATATTTTATTGGTCTCCTTGTATTAATCCAGTTGGAACAATAAAATCTACTATTAATTCAGCTATTTCATTAAAAAAATTCAATAACAATTATGATGTTACAATTATAAATGTTTGTGGAGAATGGGACAATTACCAAAAAACTTTAAATGATAATTCTATTAATCTCATTAATCTTAATTTTAAATATTTTAATTTTTTACCTAAAAGAGGTTTTTTGGGAAGTAGATTATCATATATGATTATTTTTATATTATCATTTTTTCCATTACTTCTTTTATTAAAAAAAAAACAACCTAATAAAATTATACTGCATTTAATTACTTCACTCCCTCTTACTTTATTAAATTTATTTCAATTTAAAACAGATTTTATTTTAAGAATTTCTGGATATCCTAAATTAAACATCGTTAGAAAAATATTTTGGAAAATCTCGTCAAAAAAAATAAAATTTATTACATGCCCAACTTTAGATCTAAAAAAGGACCTAAATAATTTGAGTATATTCAACTCTCAAAATTTATACTTTTTACCTGATGCAATTATAAAAATTGAGAATCTTAAAAAAAATAAAAGAATATCTACTGATTTACAGCTGCCTAAAGATAAAAGAATTATTATGACAGCAGGTCGTCTTACTAAACAAAAGAATTATTCATATCTTATTAAAGAATTTTCAAATTTCTTAAAAATAAACAATGAGTTTATACTTATAATATTGGGTGAAGGGGAGGAAAAAAACAAATTAAACAAATTGATTGAGGATCAAAATTTAAAAGAGAAAATTTTTTTACTAGGTTTTAAAAAAAATGTCTTTGATTATATGAAAAAAAGTGAAATTTTTATTTTAAGTTCATTATGGGAAGAAGTAGGATTCGTAATAGTTGAAGCGGCAATGTGTAATTTATATGTAATTTCTAGTGACTGTCCTAATGGGCCAAGGGAATTTTTAAATAATGGAAAAAATGGAATTTTATTCAGAAATAATCACGATAAGGATTTGTTTGACAGTCTAAAACGTTATTGCACTTATGATGAAAAAAAAATTTTTACTGATAAAGTAATTTTAAAGAAAAATGCAAACAAATATAGTATTTTCAAACACTACTTAACATTTAATAAGTTGTTGCAAATGTAGTTATAAAAATTTTTTAACTAAATAAAAGTATTTTTTTAAATTTGTATCTGAGTTAAATCTGTTTAAAGATTTATATGATTTTTTCAGTAAATATTTGCATTCAGATTTATTTGATACATAAAATAAAATTTTATTAGCAAGTCCTCTGTAGTCTCCAACTTTAAAAAGTAACCCCCCTTTACCATTTAGCAATATTTCTTTTGGACCAGTCTGACAAGAACTTGATATAACAAATTTTTTAAGAACTAATGCTTCTAATAATACATTTGGAAGCCCTTCAAATCTAGAAGATAAAACAAAAACTTCTGTTTGTTTTAATTTGGCATAAGGGTTTTTAGTAAACTTTTCAAATTTAACAAATTTTGTTAATTTATTTTTTATTACAAAATTTTTTAATTTATTTTCCAACATTCCTCTACCAATTATTATTAATTCAATATTCAATTTAGACTTAATAATATTAATTGCTTTTAATAATGTTAGTTGATCTTTCTGCTCTGTGAATCTTCCTATATTTAAAATTTTCAGTTGAGCTTTTCTTTTAAATATTTTTGGACATTTTTCTTTAGATAACTTCTTAATTTCCTTAAAGTTAAGAGGATTATAAATGACTTTTGGACTTATATTGAATTCTTTTTTAAGTTTAGACTTAAATTCAAAACTATTTACCATCACTTCATCTGCAAGTTTCAGACAAATCTTAAATATATACCTTTTAATAAAGTTTTTAGACCAACCGATTGGTGCAGAGTTAGATCGTGTAATAATTTTAATAGAAAATATTTTACATATTATAATGCAATAAATATTTGCTTGAAAAGCAAAAACTAAAATATCTCTCTCTTTTAGTATCACTTTCAAAAGTAAGAATAGTGCCACAATATACTTAACCCTTCGATTAAAAGTATCCCAATAATCTGATGATGGGCTAATAAACTCAATAGATTTATCAAACTTTTTTTTATATGAATTCGATACAGTAATAATTGATAATCTTTTCAACTTTGTAGCAAAATAATTACTCACAATGAATAAATTTTTTTCTACTCCTCCACCTTCTATAGAGGGCATAAATATGATTAATTTTTTTTTCATTTTAGAATTTATATTTATTAAAATTATAATATTTTACAAAAAGTGTATACATTAGACCTATATAAGCATAATATAATTTATGCCAGAGAATTATCTTAAATATCTAATGCTATATTACTAAATTATATTTTTTAATAATCATTTTAAATAAAAATATTCTAAAATTCTTTGGAGATAATTAAAGATGGATCTATTAAAAATATTCTATTAAAGTAATAGTTATGGAATTAATTAGTATAATCATTCCTTACTTCAAAAAAAAAAGATTTATTAAAGAAGCGGTAAATTCAATTCTGAATCAGTCTTATACTAACAATGAAATATTAATAATTTATGATGATAACAATCATGAAGATTTAGATTATTTATATGAAATTTTTGGTTCAAATAAAAAGATAAAGATCATTGTTAATGAAAAAAATATTGGAGCTGGTTTATCAAGAAATAAGGCTATTTCTATGGCTAAAGGGAAATTTATAGGATTTTTAGATGCTGATGATTATTGGCATAAAGAAAAAGTTTTTAAACAAATAAAATTTATGAAAGATAAAAATTTCAAGATTTCTCATACTTCTTATAATATAATTGATGAGAGCAACAATCATGTGAGTGTAAGAAAAGCGAAAAATTTTTATAATTATAAAGATATACTCAAGTCTTGTGATATTGGTCTGTCTACAGTAATTCTTGAAACTAGCATAATAAATGAGCAAATAAAATTTGCTAGTTTAAAGACAAAAGAAGATTTTGTTTTATGGTTAAAAATATTATATTCAGGAACTGCTATTGGAGCAATAGATGAAAATCTAACAAGTTGGAGAAAATTAGAAAATTCGTTATCAAGTTCTTTTTTTCAAAAAATGATTGATGGATATAAAGTTTATAATAAATATATGAAATATAATCCGATTAAATCGATTTATCTTCTTTTGTGCCTTTCAATTAACTTTCTAAGAAAATAAATGTTAGAAAATCTTATATTTTTTATCTTTGCTATAATTTTAACTTATGTAGCAAAAAAAAAAAATTTATTTCCAAATTTTACTGGAGACCATCATCAGAAGTTTTTTAATGAAAAAAAAATACCTCTTATTGGTGGAATATTAATCTTAGCTTCATTATTGAGATTTTACTATAATGATAGTTCTTTTTTAAATTTTACTTTTATAAATATTTTTTTAATTGGATTTTTATCTGATGCTAAATTTATGTCATCTCCTAAATTAAGGCTTTTTCTTCAACTATTAATTGTCTCATCTTTTGTTTTTTATTTTAAAATTGAAGTCACCCCAACTAGATTAGAATTTTTTGACTCTATACTACAAAACAGTTACTTAAGTTTTTTATTTTCAATTTTCTGCTTTTTGATCTTGATTAATGGATCAAATTTTATTGATGGATTAAACGGCCTTTTACTAGGTTATGTATTATTAATATTTTTAGTTTTAAATTCAAACCATCTAATTTCTTTTTCTGGATTAAGTGAATTAGAGATAAATTATTTAATTTATTCTTTCTTGCTTGTAATAATTTTGAATTATTTAAACTTATTGTATCTTGGAGACAGTGGGGCATATCTATTAGGTTTTTTTACAGGATACCTGTTAATTTCAATCTATAATTCGCAAATATCAATTTCACCATATTATGTGATTTTATTATTATGGTATCCTTGTTTTGAAAATTTATTCTCATTATTAAGAAAATATTTTAAAGCAAAATCACCTATTAAGCCAGATAACAAGCATTTACATCAATTAATATTTTTATTTTTTAAATCTAAAATAAAATCAGAAAATATTATGATAACTAATATTTTTTCGAGCTTAATGATAAATTTTTTTAATTTGATTATTTTTATTATTGCCTCTAAGAATCCAAATTTAACTTTTTTACAAATAAAGTTAATTATTCTAAGTATTTTTATTTATTGTTTGGTTTATTATTTTTTGAACAAAAAGTTTTATTCAAGGTCTAAAAAATAATTTTATCATCGAAAAAAGTATAATTATTCCATCTTTGAAGGCATTAACCTTTTTTTTTCCACCTATTCGGGCTCTTTCATAAGATTTAGAATTAACTAATTTATATCCTTTTCTTTTTGCCTTTATCGGTAATTCAACACAAAATTTAAAATCTTTAGACTTTAAATCTAAATCATTTACTTTTGAAGTTTTACCAAGAACGAAAGTGTATAAAATATCTGTTATTTTTAAATTAAATATTAACTTTCCAATTTTAGTAAATATAAAATTACCGATTAAAGTAATTATAGTGTCATCTTCACTTCCACAATTAGTTTCATATCTGGTTCCAAAAACTAAATCAGCATTATCTGTTTTGATTATTTGAGTCATTTGATCTAATTCATTTGGATTAAATGATCCATCAGCATTAAATATACAAAATAGATCAGTATCTACTAAATTTATACCCGTAATTAAAGCATCACCATAACCTTTTCCATTTTGATAAATTATTTTACAGTCATAGTCTTTAATTGCTTGAATAGTTTCTAAGTCTTCTTTTTCTAAAACAATTAAAATTTTTAAATTATAGCTTTTCAACTCTTCTAAGACGTTTGGAAGAGACTCTTTTTCTTTTTTTGCAGGAATAACTAGTGTGAGATCATTCATAAATAGTTTAATTATTTATTAATTTTTATATGTTAATAATAGTAAATTTGACTTATCCTATAAAATTAATTTTTAATATAAAAATTTTTTCAATATTTATTTTGGTAATATTAATAAAAAAATAAAATTCATGAATTTGACCATTTATTTATTATCATATTTTATAATAATCATATCAGTTGTTGGTTTTGGTCTAATATTTCAAAGTATTCTAAAAAATTATTTATACCTTGAATTTGAATATAACTTATTAGGGAGTTTATTTTTTTTAATATTTTTATCCTTTTTTACTCATTTTTTTTTTAGCCATGGATACATACATAATTTAATTATTTTACTAACAGGATTTTTATCATCCATCTTTTTTTTTTTCAGAGAAAAGAAAATATTTAAAAAATATTTTATATACATTCTTTTAATCTTTGGACTATTAATAATTGCTTTCTTGACAGCAAAAACACATGATGATTTTCCTTATTATCATTTTCCATACACTTATTATTTAACACAAGAAAATTTAATTATTGGAATGGGGAATCTAAATCATGGTTTTAGAACACCTTCATCAATTTTTTATTTAAATTCATTATTTTATCTACCTATTATTAAATATTTTTCATTTAATATGGGGGCAATACTTATATTTGGATTTTCTAATTTAATTTTAATTTTTAAATTAAAAAATGATTATGAAAAAAAAACATATGATTTTGTATTTATTTTAACTCTTTTATCTTTTTTATTTATAAATGTTTTTTTTTACAGGTTAGCTGAACATGGCACGGATCGTTCTGCCCAAATATTAATTTTAATATTATTCGTTGAAGTTTTTAGCTTATTCAGAAACACAGGAGATTTTGAAAAATTTTTTCATAAAATCTTTATAATTTTAGGATTAACAATTTCACTTAAAGCTTTTTATGTTCTTTATTTGTTAATACTTCCACCTATCTTTTTTTATTTTAGAAAATATGACTTAGTTAAAATTTTTTTCAAAAATTTTTATTTTTACATATTCATATTTGTTGGTTTTTTTTTAATTCTCATAAATATTTTTAATTCTGGGTGTATTTTGTACCCAGTCAGTTTTACTTGTCTAAATAATTTGGATTGGTCATTAGCAAATGAAGCAACCAAAATGAATAATTTTTATGAACAATGGTCTAAAGCTGGTGCAACGCCCAATTTTAGAGTAAATGATCCTGAAAATTATATTAAGGGTTTTAACTGGGTTCCAAATTGGATTGATACATACTTTTTTAACAAAGTCTCAGATTTTATTTTAGGATTGTTTTTTTTGTTATTTTTAGTTTTACTAACTTTGTTTTCAAAAAATAAGTTTAATATAAAAATAAATAAAAAAAATTATGTTTTTTATTTAATTATTTTAATTTTATTTTTTGAATGGTTTTATAATCACCCAAGTTTGCGATATGGTGGTTATACTCTGGTGGCACTAATATTGTTTGTTCCGTTCTCAATGTTTGTATCAAAATTTATTTCAATTAAATATATAAAAGAAAAAATTATATTCTTAATCATTTTATCTTTAACAGTATTTTCAGGTAGAAATATTGATAGAATTCATAATGAGATAAATAAGTATAATTATGATTTCCTTTCACATCCTTTTTATAACTTGGATGAAAATCACTTTAGAATTAATAAATTCACTAATGAGATTTTTTCAAACTATGAAAATTGTACTGACGAAATTAAAACAAATTGTAGTAGTTTGAACGGAATATCTATCAATAAAAAAGGTAATTATTACGTTTTGAGGAAAATAAATGATTAGTTTTTTTGTAAAAAAGTTTTTAAATTTTTTTGATTATTTTCAAAAAAAGAAAATAATTAAGAAACTTAAAATAATTCAGGGCAATAAAGAGTTTCAAACAGTATTTGATGTTGGTGCTCATAAAGGAGAAACAATTGACTTTTTTCTAAAACATCTTGAAATTAAAAATATTTACTCATTTGAGCCGTCTGAAGAAAGCTTTAAATCATTACTTAATAAGGCTGAGGTACTAAAAAAAAAATTTATAAATGTCAGTATTTTTCTAGAAAATAGTGCAGTGGGAAGTGTTGATAAAAATATAAAGCTAAATTTACTTAATGAGACATCTTCCTCAACACTTCAAAATTTAAACTTAAATTCTAAATATTTTAAAAAAAAGGAAAAATATTTTGGAAAACTAATAAATAAAAAAATTGAAGTTAAACAAGTAAATTTTAAAAATTATTTAGAAATTAAAAATATAGATAGAATTGACTTATTAAAGATTGATACAGAGGGTTACGAATTTGAAGTATTAAAAGGATTAGATAGCTCAATATCAAAAGTTTATATAATACTTTTTGAACATCATTATGACGATATGATTATAAAAAACTATACGTTTCAAAATATACATAAATTCCTGGTAAATAATGGTTTTAAAAAAGTTTATAAAATTAAAATGCCATTTAGAAAAAGTTTTGATTATATTTATATAAAGAATACTGTAAAAACTAATTAAACAATTTTTAAAAAAAATGAAAAAAAAAACTGCACTAATTTTTGGAATAACAGGACAAGATGGTTCGTATCTTGCAGAAATATTGCTCAAAAAAAATTACATCGTCCATGGTGTAAAAAGAAGATCTTCAAGTATAAATACTTTAAGAATAGATCATATTTATCAAGATCCACATGACAAAAATTATAGATTTAGACTCCATTACGGTGATATAACGGACTCATTATCTGTTTCTAGTATTATTAAAAAAACCAAACCTAATGAAATATACAACTTAGCTGCACAGTCACATGTTGCTGTTTCATTTGAAGTTCCTGAGTATACAGCAAATGCAGATGCTTTGGGTGCTTTAAGAATATTGGAGGCAATAAAATTTCACAAATTAGAAAAAAAAACAAAATTTTATCAGGCAGGAACATCTGAAATGTTTGGTAAAGTTCAGACTGTGCCTCAGAATGAAAAAACTAACTTTTATCCCCAAAGCCCATATGGGGTAGCTAAATTATATGCTCATTGGATAACAAAGAATTATAGAGAGGCATATAATATTTTTGGCAGTAATGGAATTCTGTTTAATCATGAAAGCCCAAGAAGAGGTGAGACTTTTGTTACAAAAAAAATTATTTCTGGTTTGTGTAATATAAAAAAAGGTAAACAAAAAAAATTATTTTTAGGAAACTTAAAATCAAAAAGAGATTGGGGCCATGCTAAAGATTACTGCTTTGCTATGTGGAAGATCTTACAACAAAAAAAACCTGACGATTATGTAATAGCCACAGGAATTCAATATTCTATAAAAGAATTTATAAATCTAACGGCAAAAAAACTTAATATGAAAATTATTTGGAAAGGAAAAGGTCGTAAAGAAAAAGGTTTTAATGAAAAAGGATTTCCAATAATTGAATGTGATAAAAATTACTTCAGACCTCTTGATGTTAATACTTTGTTAGGAGATGCTAAAAAAGCCAGAAAAAAATTGAAGTGGAAGCCTCAAAAGAATATTAATGCTTTAATAGATGAAATGATAGCATCTGAATATAGTGATTTGAATGAGTCTCAATAAAAATAGTAAAATTTTCTTAGCTGGTCATAATGGCATGGTTGGTTCCTCTATTTTCAGACTTTTAAAGAAAAAGAATTACAAAAAAATTTATACTAAAAATAAATCAAGTCTGAACTTATTAAATCAAAAAAAAACATTCAGATATTTAAAATCTATTAAACCAGATTTAGTGATAATAGCGGCTGCCAAAGTTGGAGGGATAAAGGCTAATGATAGTTTAAAAGCAGAGTTTATTTATCAAAATATTATGATACAAACTAACTTAATACATGCCTCGTTTCTTGCGGGTGTAAAAAAACTTATATTTTTAGGTTCAAGTTGTGTTTACCCAAAATATGCAAAACAACCTATAAAAGAAAAGTATTTACTTACTGGTGCTTTAGAAGATACAAATGATGCATACGCAATAGCTAAAATTGCTGGCATTAAAATGTGTCAGTCATATAATAAACAATATAATCTAGATTATATATGCTTGATGCCTACAAATCTTTATGGGCCAAAAGATAATTATGACTTACAAAATTCTCATTTTTATCCCGCATTGATATCTAAAATCCATAATGCAAAAATAAAAAAAAAAATTTTATTAGTTTATGGGGAAACGGAAAAGCTTTAAGGGAACTTCTTTATGTTGATGATTTAGCTGATGCGTGTGAATTTTTTTTTAAAAAAAAAACAAAACATTCTTTAATAAATATTGGTTCTGGAAAGGAAAAAACTGTCTTAAATTATGCAAAGTTTATTATGAGAAAATTAAATGTAAATATGAAAATAAAATTTGATAAAACAAAGCCAAATGGAACACCTAGAAAAAAACTTAATATTAATTTAGCGAAAAACTATGGATGGAAAGCAAAAATTAATTTAGAAAAAGGATTTGATTTAACGTATGAAGATTTTTTGAGTCAATGAAAAATTTCATACAAAAACATAGTAAAATTAACTAATTTTTTATTAAAAGTTTGTTTACTTATAATTAGAATTGAGTATAAGTTTCTCGCCGGTGATTATTGCGAAAGTGTTACACCCGATCCCATTTCGAACTCGGAAGTTAAGCCTTTCAGCGCCGATGGTACTTTGTCTTAAGAC
>MDSV01044674.1_pt1 | contig 48332 bp, 47 predicted proteins | sample 810851 | NCBI WGS metagenome assembly MDSV01 (sample SAMN05326640, study PRJNA326480) | marine metagenome | isolation source: seawater | place: Atlantic Ocean: North East | collected 2012
CCACTCGCCATACGAGAACGTGCATCATCTGAAAATTTAACTTCTTTAGCAGCCATTTTTATTTCCTCCTGATGGGGATCTGACTAAATTTAGTATTAATTAAAATCATATTATTCGACGACACCCATTATGTCGTCTTCACGCATTACGAGATATTCATCACCGCCAACTTTAACCTCGGTTCCTGAGTATTTACCAAATAAAACTCTGTCACCTTTCTTTAGATCAAGTTTACGAAGCTCGCCACTATCGAGTAATTTTCCATTACCCACGGCAACGACTTCACCTTGAATTGGTTTTTCTGTAGCTGAATCAGGGATAACGATTCCACCTGGAGAAGTTTTTTCCTCTTCCACGCGTTTCACAATCACGCGATCATGTAATGGCCGGATATTCATTGAAGTAGTCCTCCTTAATTCCTAACCTATTGATTTATAATAAACTAATAATATTATTAGCACTCTTTATTAGGGAGTGCTAAATATAATCGAAAAAATATTCTTGTCAATACCTGATGATGAAAATAATGATATTTCTATTTAAAAATAGAAACTGTAATTAAGGGTTCTTATCTTGTTGATAATAAGACATTAGTATCTTTGCGACTTCAGGTCTTGCGAATTCAATTGGTAAATCTTTACCGGCAGCTAGCATCTCTCTAACTTTGGTCCCCGATAACATAACAAAATCATCTTTAGAATGATCTGGTGCATCGCGTAACATTACAACTTTATTCAGTTTTTTTGAGTAGGCTGTATGATCAGCTTTAAAAATATCAATCTCCAAAGCACTTTCAATCATATTATTTTCAAAAATAGTTTGTGCTTCAAAAGGCCCGTAAAAATCACCTACACCAGCATGATCTCGACCAACAATCAAATGCGTGCAACCAGCATTTTGTCTAAAGATAGCATGTAGTAATGCCTCCTTAGGTCCTGCATAAAGCATATCAAAACCATAACCGGTCACGAGTACTGTATTTTCTGGGAAATAGAGCTCTACCATTTTTCTGATTGCTGCATCACGAATATCAGCTGGAATATCACCTGGTTTTAATTTCCCTAATAGCATATGAATCAATACCCCATCGGCATCAACTGCATCTTTTGCAATTTTGCATAATTCTTCGTGTGCTCTATGCATCGGATTCCTTGTTTGGAATGCCACAACTCTTTCCCAGTTATTTTTCTTTATTTCATTTCTGATCTCCGTTGCTGTCTTGAAAGTACCAGTGAAATCTGTTTCAAAATAACTAAAATTTAATACTTTTATTGGGCCTGAAATTAAATATTTTCCAAGACCACTAAATGTATCAACGCCTGGATGCTGCGGGTCCAGTGTTCCGAATATTTGCTCGGTAACTTGAGAAAGCTGACTATCACTAATACTCTCAATTTTATCTATGTCTTGTATTGCCAAAACAGGATTCCCCTTAATATTAGGATCTAATAATGCAATCTTTGAAGCCCCTTCTATGGCTGAAATATTATTTGCTCGATTGATGCATGGGACTGGCCAAAATAAACCCTCTTCGGTTTGCATATGCTCAGAAACAGATAATGTATCTGACAAATTCATAAACCCTTCAAGTGGAGTAAAATAGCCAGCACCCAACATTACAGCATTCGCTGCCGCAGCTGAATTGAGAATAAGAGCAGGTAGTTCGGCGGCTTCTCTTAGTAATGTTTCACGTTCATCGCGATTTTCTATGAATAATGGCCTTAATCTATCGGCTCCGTGTGGCTGAATCATGCTTAACTCCCCTTGATTAATTGAATTTTGTTGTATGTTGGCACAAATTATGGAACGCCATATTAATATTTTTTACAAAAAGACGCTGCTCATATATAAGTAGTAATATGAATTATAAAGGCAATAGCGAATACAAGCATGATACCCCTCGAATGACTGGTATTCTAATTACAAATTTGGGTACACCAGACGCGCCAACAACAGGATCGGTAAGGCGTTATCTTGCTGAGTTTTTGTCAGATCCTCGAGTAATCGAGCTTCCTAAGTTATTATGGTGGTTCATTTTACACGGAATAATTTTACGTATTCGTCCATCTCGCTCAGCAAAAGCATATAAAAAAATATGGAAAAATGATGGCTCTCCATTGCTATCTATCTCAAAAAAACAACTTGTCGGACTTAATAAAATTTTCAATAGACAAAAATATGGCCATATCAGTTTTGAATTAGCAATGCGATATGGAAATCCTTCAATAAGATTAGCCTTAGAAAAATTTCGAGAAAAAAATATTGGTAAACTTCTTATTTTTCCTCTTTATCCTCAATACTCTGCTGCAACAACCGGTTCAACATTCGATGCAGTTGTAGACGAATTAAAAAAATGGCGTTGGCTACCAGAAATTAGAATCGTAAACCACTACCATGATCATCCAGAATATATTAGTGCGCTAGCAAATAGCATAGAAAATTATTGGAAACATAATGAGAAACCAGAAAAGTTATTATTTTCATTTCATGGTCTACCAAAACATTATTTTCATGCTGGAGATCCGTATCACTGTGAGTGTCATAAAACAGCACGCTTGGTTGCTGAAAAACTCAGTTTACACGCAGATCAGTGGTTGGTTACTTTTCAATCACGATTTGGGCCAAGAGAATGGTTGCAGCCGTATACAGACAAAACACTTATTTCACTAGCTAAAAATGGTATCAGAAGTGTCAATATTATTTGTCCAGGGTTTTCCGCTGATTGTTTGGAAACATTGGAAGAAATTAATATTCAAAATCATGAATTTTTTATTGAAGCTGGCGGAAAATCGTTTGGGTACATTCCGGCATTAAATGATGAGCAAAGCCATATAGAGCTAATATCAACATTAATATTAAAGCATGTTAGTGGTTGGTCCGAATTTTCTGAGGGATGGGCGCCTGAAAAACTAAATGAGTGCCTGGCTAAAAGTAAAGAACTAGCTGAAAAGTCAATTCATAACAAAAACTAAATAAGCATTTTTATTCCAATAAACAAGAGTAAAACAGCAAAAATACGTTTCAAAATTTCAATAGGTAGATAGTGAGCTATACGTGCGCCAAGCGGAGCAAAAAAAATCGTCATCATCATTATAATAAATGCAGCAGGCCAATATAAATAACCTACTGAATGCACAAAAACATTTGAATTATCCCAGCTTATTACTATAAATGTTATTGTTGCGACAAGAGCAATGGGTATGCTGCATGCTGAAGATATAGCAATAGCATTTCTCAAATGAAAGTTAAACCATAATAGAAAAGGTACTGTTAATGTTCCTCCTCCAACGCCTAATATTGTAGAAAATAGACCTATTATTGTGCCGCTAAAAACAAAATCTCCTTTACTTAATGTACGTGTAAATTTTGCCCTTTTAGGTTTAGGTCTTAAGTCAAACCATATCTGGATTGCAACCAAAATTTCAAAACAACCAAAAAAAATACGTAATGTACTACTTGGAAGCGAGCCCGCTATAAAAACACCCAAGAAAGCACCTATAATAATACCGGGAGCAATACTATTGGTAACAGGCCAGATTACTGCCTTTTTTCGATGGTGTTCGTATGCAGCAAAAACTGAGGTGATTACTATAGTAGCAAGCGATGTGGTAACCGCTTGATGCATTAGAACCGACGGAGCAAATCCTTGTTGAGCAAAAATATAATGTAAAATAGGAACAATTATAATACCACCACCCAATCCCAGCATTCCACCTATTAGGCCGGCAAAGACACCAGTTAATGCATATATTAATACTATCTGTATGGTTATTTCTGTAAACATTATTAAATTATCTATTGTTTATAATCAAACGAGCTATATTAACAGCGAAAAGTGAAAAAATGTTGCTAATTCGATACTAAATAAGCACAATCCCTAAAATTTTACATGCGACATTAAGAATGAAACCAATAAGTCTTTTTAAAAAAAAATCTAGGCATTGCGTAGAAATAAATAAGCGATGGTGGATATCGCTGTCACTACTATTTATTTTTAATTTATCAATAATCCCCTGCAGCGCAAATACAATAGAACTACAACGAAAAGACTTTCTATCGGCTAAAAAGGCATTCGAACTAAAACAATATAAAAAATTTGGAAGGATTGCTAATACAATCAAAGATTATCCGCTCTACCCATACTTACGATATAACTATTTAAAAAAACGTGTCTGGAAGGAAAAAGATTCAAATATAATTTATTTTTTAAACCGTTACAGTGATTTACCAGTTACAAATAGGCTAAGAAATTCGTGGTTAAAAGTATTAATAAGAAGAGGGCATTGGAAAACTTTTCTAGATAATTACATTAAGCACTCAAACCCAGTAATGCAATGTTATCAACTATACGCAAGGATGAAATTAAATAAAAAAGAATTTCTACTAGAGGATATCCGTTCTATCTGGCTAACGGGAAAATCACTTCCCACGCAATGCGACCAACCATTTGAATTATTATATAAGAGTAATATGGTGACAAATGAACTAGTGTGGGAGCGCTTTCGTCTATCAATGCAAAATAATGAAATTGGTCTCGCTACCTATTTGACTAAACGTCTTAATCCCGAATACAAGGTACTTGCCCGTAAATGGATACAGATACATAAAAATCCATATAAAAATACAAGAAAACCAAATCTTATTGATAATGAAACATCGAGAGAAATTATTGCTCATGGAATACTAAGGTTGGCGAAAAGTAAACCAGAAAAAGCGGTTAAACGACTTGAAAGCTTAAAAACCAAATACTCATTCTCATCTAGTGAAATTGCAGAAATTGATAGAATAGTTGCAATTCGTGCAGCTAAAAAGAAAAGTAAACTAGCCTCGGTATTACTTGATCAAATTGATAACTACCATGTTAACGATGAGGTATTTCATTATCGATTACGCACCGCCTTACTAAATGAGGATTGGGCTTTACTCAAGAAATGGACAATGGGGAAACCATCCATTAAAGACATAGAGCTGCGATGGTTTTACTGGCATGCCCGTGCACTTGAGGAAACAGGGGAATCTAAAAAAGCAAAACAAATATATCTGAAATTATCAAAAGAACGTGACTACTACGGATTTCTCTCTGCTGATAAAATTAATATGCCCTACAGCATGAACCATTATCCAGTTACAGATGATAATGAAGAATTTAAGCGTATATCTTCTCTTCCTGCGATGATGCGTGCATTTGAATTTTATCAACTAGGAATGAATACAAACGCAAGACGCGAGTGGAATCATGCGCTTAAAAAAATGACCAGTTATCAAATGCAAATGGCTGCTGCACTTGCTGTAAAATGGAAATGGCATAATAGAGCGATAATAACGATGAGCAAAGCTAGGGCACTTGACAATTTAATTTTACGTTTTCCAATATTATTTGAGGATTTATTAACAAAATATGCAAAAAAAAATAATATCGAGCAAAGTTGGGTATTTGGAATAGTTAGAGCAGAAAGCGCCTTTATGGAAGATGTAAGTTCACCTGTTGGAGCACTTGGTCTGATGCAAGTTATGCCTAGAACAGGTAAGCATGTTGCTAAAATTATTGGTCTTAAAAATTTTAAAAAACGTAAACTACGAGAAGCGAAAACAAATATTCCTATAGGTAGTGCTTACATGAAAATGATGCTAGATAAATTTGACAAAAATATTGTTTTAGCAACTGCTGCATATAATGCTGGTCCGCATCGTGTTTCAAAGTGGCTCCCAAAAAAAACATGCACTCAAGAACCTGATGTTTGGATAGAACTAATACCTTTTAACGAAACACGAAAATATGTTCGGCGTGTACTATATTTTTCAAATATCTATGACTGGAGATTTAAAAAACCAATTAAGCCAATTAAGGAGCGCATGCCTTTAATCGGCACAAGAAATAAAAAAACAATAACAAAACTATCATGCTAAGTTATAAATAAACGGGATATTAAAATGTTAATTAAAAAAATTGCTATACTTGGTGGAACAGGTTTTGTTGGTTCTTTACTTTGCAATCGATTATCGAAAGAAGGTTTCTATCTAAAAATATTAACTCGTAACCGCGAATACAATCGAGAAGACATAATTCTCTTGCCGAATGCTGAATTGATAGAAGCTGATGTTAATAATCTTAATAATCTTAATGAATGCCTCAGAGATTGTGATGCTGTAATTAATTTAATAGGAATTCTTAATGAAAAAAGTAACAATGGCGATGGATTTAAATTAGTACATGTTGAATTAATTAAAAATCTTATTAAAGCATGTAAAAAAAATAATATTAGAAGATTCATCCAAATGAGCGCATTAAATGCGGATGCTAAAAATGGAATGAGCTTTTATTTAAAAACAAAAGGTCAGGCTGAAAAATTACTACATACAAATACCATTGGCATGAAAGTTACATCTTTCAGGCCTTCAGTGATTTTTGGGAAAAAAGACAGTTTTTTTAATCGATTTTCTAATTTGTTAAAAATAACTCCTCTATTTTTTCCATTGGCCTGTCATAAAACAAAATTTGCTCCTGTTTATGTGCTTGATGTTATAGAAATGATGATAAATACTATTGGTGATCCTGCAAGTTACGATAAAAAATTTAACATTTGTGGACCTAAAATATATTCCTTGAAAGAGCTGGTTGCATACACAGCAAAAACTATAGATAAAAAATGTATAATAATACCGCTAAATAATATATTGTCGTTTATTCAGGCAAAAATATTTGATTTTCTACCAGGCAAGCCATTCTCAACAGATAATTATCTATCAGCTCAAATTGATAGCATATGTAAACAAAACGATTTGAAAATTTATGATATTAAACCAACTCCTCTCGAGGATATTGTGCCAAGTTACCTAGTAAAAGATAACTACGATTCATTTTATAGCGACTTATAAAAAAATGAAAACATTTTTAGTAGGTGGAGCAGTTCGTGATAAATTGCTCGGTCTGCCTGTAAAGGACAGAGACTGGGTTGTCGTTGGTGCAAATCCTGAAGAAATGATTGAAAAGGGCTTTAAACCTGTTGGAGATGACTTTCCTGTTTTTCTGCACCCTGATACAAAAGAGGAGTACGCGCTTGCACGTACTGAACGAAAATCTGGAAAAGGTTACAAAGGCTTTCAATTCTATGCATCTCCTGAGATCTCGCTCGAAGATGATCTTAAACGTAGGGACTTAACGATTAATGCGATGGCTGAAGACGAAAATGGTAATCTAATTGATCCTTATGAGGGAGAGAGTGATCTCAAACATGGTATTTTACGACATATATCGCCTGCCTTTACCGAGGATCCTCTTAGAGTTCTGCGTGTTGCCCGTTTTGCTGCTTGTCTTGGTTTCAAAATTGACGATGGAACAATGAAACTACTAAAAGAAATATCCATAAGTAATGAGTTAGATACAATTGTACCGGAACGTGTATGGACGGAACTAGAAAAAGCATTGACTGGTAAATACCCGGCACGCTTTGTACTCGCATTACGTGCATGTAATGCATTGAAAAAGCTATTTCCTGAAATTGATGCGTTGTTTGGTATACCGCAGAATAAAAAATATCATCCTGAGATAGATACTGGAACACATACAATAATGGCTCTAAACCAATCTGTTAGATTATCATCAGATCCTGTGATACGTTTCGCTGTTCTTGTTCATGACTTAGGTAAAGCAATAACACCAAAAGAAGAACTTCCTGAACACACTGGCCATGAAGAACGTGGTGTCGATATAATTGATAATCTTTGCAAACGTTTTCGCGTGCCAAATAAATATCATGACCTTGCCATGTGTGTTTCAAAATTTCATATTGATTGTCACCAAATTCAAGAAATGAAACCAAAAGTTATTGTAGAAAAGCTTGAAGAACTTGATGCTTATAGAAGACCTGATAGATTTGAAAAATTCCTAGTCGCATGTGAATGCGATTCACGTGGACGTGCGGGCTACGAAGAAAAAGAATTTATTCAAGCAGAATATTTTTCTAAGGCCTTAGAAATAACAAAAGAAATTGATATAGAGTTTTTAAAAAATAAAGGTTTCCAAGGAAAAGAACTTGGTAACGCGATAAAAAAAGAAAGAGTCAAGATTTTAGAAAAAAAATTATGTTAAGAATTTGATTTTTTTTCATAAAAAAATAAACAATAACGTGATTCCTAATATTAAGCGGTAGATAACAAATGGGATCATCCCTATTTTATCAATGAACTTAAGGAAAAAATGGATTGTAAAAAAAGAACTTGTAGCTGAGAAAAAAATAGTAATAAGAAAATCCTTTATAATAATAAGTTCGCCATCTTGAATTAAATTCCATGCTTCATATGAAGCTGCCATTGATATTATTGGCACTGACATGAAAAATGAAAATTTTATAGCTGTTTGACGATCAAGCCCTAGTAAAAGACCTGTTGTCATAGTAATCCCAGAACGTGACGTGCCAGGAATGAGAGATAAAACTTGTGAAAGTCCAATTATGAGTGCATCTTTTTTAGTAATTGTAGTTATTTTTCTAGATTTTTTTCCTACTATGTCTGATATCCAAAGAAAAAAACCAAAGAAAATTGTCGTAAATGCGATAACCAATGGATTACGTAAATAAGTTGAGATAACATCGTGAAAAATAAAACCACCTATTAGCGCCGGTAAACTAGCCAAGATGATAAGCCAAAATAATTTATAGTCTACTCTCGCATATTTTGATCCAAAAACAGGCCCAAAACCATTAACTACTATATTGATAAAATCTGTTCTAAAATAATATATAACAGCTAATAAACTCCCCAAGTGTGCTGCAATATCAATACTTAGACCTTGATCATTCCAACTCATTAATTTAGGTAAAAGCACTAAATGCGCGGAACTTGAAATAGGCAAGAACTCTGAAATACCCTGAATTAAAGATATTAAAATTAGTTGAATTAAATCCATACAAATTTAGATGGGTAGAAAAATCGCTGTAGCCATTTTTTGTATAACTGTCTTGATGGTTCTATTCTTTTTTCCAGCCATAATTATAGCAATATTATCTTGTGTTGCTATTAACTTTCCAAAAATTCTTTCGTAGCTTAAATTACTAATTTTCTCATTAGGTAGAGAATTACTCATTAAAAATAATTTTCCTTTTGAATTATAATCATTACTTAATTTCCACATAGCTATCTCAATATTTCTTGCGCAATTATATAATTTCTGGGGATCTGCCGAATCTATCATATAAAATTTAGTCTTATAGTTATAAGATTTCATTATCATCGACATTAGGCCTGATACAAACACAAATACTCTATCATGTTGATAATCTTCTTCAAAAGCCAATCTTATTGATTCTATATCATATGTACCCTGAAGCTCTGGAAATTCCCATGTATGTTTATATTCAAACAATCTAAGAACGTTCTCTTTTGCTAATTTATACGATGATTTTTTTAATTCTCTGGGATTTCGCTTATATAACTTAAACATTAATTCCTTTAATAACTTCCGTGTCTCATTGACATGCACCTCTAATACATTATCAATATCAGATTTAACAATTTGCGTAACAGCATTCTCATTCTTTGTAGGTTGATTCTCTCTTATAATTTCTCTTTTACAGCCAAAATTTAAAAAAATTAATAAAAATATAAAAAAATATTTAATTGAAATCATTTTTTAAAGCCTGTTAATTTGATTCATTTTTGAAAAACAAGTTAATTTTTTATTATATTTTTTTGTTAGCCCAATTACTTTAAAACGTTCTCCCATTTCATCTGGCATTGTCAGCTTACGTAATTCTTGTGATAATTTTGTTTGCGAGCTTATATCTTGTAGATTCATTTTAACAACTAAATCATCAAGACCACACCCAAAAAGAAAATATACTTGATTAGTGTATCCACTGACATTCAGGCCAATATCTCCAGCATATTCTGCAACTGCTGAGAAATTGACTGATGTAGTTATGTCTTGTAATCCTGGGTAGAAAAATGGGTCATTGTGAACATGGTGTCGATAATGGCAAAGTAAATTGCCATCAAATCTAGACGGGTGATAATAGTCTAAAACTGAATAACCATAATCAATAAATAAAATAACTCCTTCATCTATTGTTGACTGTATTATATTTAACCATTCTTTAAGTTGAACATTTATTTCAGAGTAGTAATTACTAGGAAATGGTGCGGGTAATTTGGATTCAAGATCTTTTAAATGCTCGGTTAAAAAAGGATCGGCTACCACATCTAACCAATAAAAATTGTCTTTCGAATACCCAACTTTCATCTCCTTAAAACTACTTGATTCTTTTTTAAAACGCTTTACTGGTAACGCATCGATCACTTCATTTGCTAATACTAAACCTTTAAACTTTAAATTTGATAGTGTACTCAACCATTCAATATTATCGATAAATTGAGGTAATGCTTCTCTTAATAGTTTTTTCTGCTTAAGCTTCAAATAGGGACTAATTTCTAATATATAATATTTTCCGGGCAACAAATGGCGCTTTTCTAAATCTAAGAGTAAATCCCTTGCCATAGTGCCGTTACCTGCACCTATTTCTAATATAGCTGATTCCTCAAAGTCACCTAATATTTGTGAGCATTGAGCCGCAATACATTTTGAAAAAAGAGAAGAAATCTCAGGTGCCGTAACAAAATCTCCCTTGGGACCAAATTTTTGAGTAGCTGAGTTGTAATAACCCAGCTCTGGTTGATAGAGTACTAAGTTCATATATTTATCAAAACTAATCGAACCCTCGCATTCATCTATCAGATTTTTTAAACAAACTGATAACTGTCTACTATGGGCTATTGCCGAAAAGTCGGGTAAAGGCAAACTTGATTGTTTCATATCAATTCCATGTTATTCTGTTTAGGGAATGATTCAACAAAACTTTTAGCTAGATATAAAAATAGCAAATTTTTCAAATATTCTGGAGATTCTTTACTAAAAATGAAAAATAAAACTGCAATAATTACTGGAGCAGCAAAGAATATAGGTGCAAAAATAGCAGAAGATATTCATAGCATGGGCATGAATGTAATAATTCATTATAATCACTCAGAAAAAGAAGCGTTGAAGCTTTCAAAAAATTTAAATAATATCAGAGATAATTCGGCTATAGCAATAAAAGCTGACTTGAAAAAAAATGACTCTTGTTCATACCTTATTGATACAGCAATAAATTTTAAAAAAGATATTGATGTACTAATTAATAATGCATCTGCCTTTTATCCTACATCACTTGAAAAAATTGATGAAGATAGCTGGAACGAGTTAATTAATACTAATTTAAAAGCACCCTTATTTCTCTCAAAACTTGCATCGAAATCATTAAAAAAAAATAATGGCTGTATTATAAATATTACAGATATTCATGCATTGAACCCTTTAAAAGAACATATCATATATTCGATTTCTAAGGCTGGTCTCATCGCTTTAACAAAATCGTTAGCTAAAGAACTAGCACCAAATGTACGTGTAAATGCAATCTCACCTGGAGCTATAACTTGGCCAGAGCAAATGGATGTAAAAACAAAAGATGCGATAATGGATCAAATAGTTCTAAAAAAAATTGGTAGTACAAAAGATATTGCGAATACTGTTATTTTCTTAATTAAAGATGCTGACTACATAACTGGGCAAATAGTTAATGTTGACGGTGGTAAAACACTATTTCCATAATGTTTAATTAAATTTAGGAAAAGGATGACTAATGAACCATTGCTTAAGCTCAGCATTAAACCACCATTCTTGGCTTAAATTTAGCTTTCTAATACTGCCCTGTGTTTTAATATAATAAGTAATGATTGTCTCAATATTAGCTTTGGTGTGCTTTTCATTGAGATTTTTTTCCGTAACTTCTACTCCAGTTATACTTAGTTCCTCAAATGCATCAAGATCTATCGGAGGCTGCTTGCCATCGGGTGAATAATGATAACTATAGGCTTCTTTATACATCCCCCACCTTAATGCAACATTATAGTTTGTTATTGAGGAATCAAGGGCTTCAATAGTTTCACGAACCTTGAAAGTATTACAAGAAGATATTGAAATAATAACAAGTAACAACAAAAAAATATTTATATATTTCATTTATACGTTGCTCTCGGTGTATTTATGAAAAGTTTCTGTAACATGCTTTAGCGGTTGTTTGGTTGTATCAAATTTCTCCCACAAAGCACTAATTTTTATACTCTCTACGGGATGAATTAAATTTGGTTCTAAATCGTAAAGAGGTTTTAACACAAAACTATATTTGGTTATATCATCTCTAGGAATATTATTTTTTTTACTAATAAAGTCTCCATATAATAATAGATCTATATCGAGTGTGCGTGGGCTATGCGGAATCTGATTACGTTTTCGACCAAAATTATACTCAATTTCGCGTAATTTCAATTCTACGTCCTCCAAACTAAGACTTGTTTCAAATTTAACAACGAGATTATAAAAATCCTCACCCTCCATCCCGATTGCTTTACTTTGGTATATTGGTGAAACATCAAGTTTTCTAAAATATTTCTTGAGATTAGCTAAGCATCCATCTATATTTTTTAATTTGTCGATATTACTACCTACACCAATATAAACTTGGGTAATTTTCATACTTTGTTTCCGCGTTCTATTAAGACTCCCACGTCTCTAGCGCCACGTATTGCTCCTATTTTATTTAATGATAGCCTTAACCAAGGAACTTCAAACTCATTCACTATTATCTCGGCTATACGTTCCGCAAGTGTTTCAACCAATTCAAATTCGCTATCCTCAACAAAGCTAATTACACGTTTTGCGACTGCTTTATAATTAAGAGTGTCATCAATGTGATCAGTTGCTGCCGCCTTTTTGATATCGGTCGCCATTTCTAAATCGAGAATAACTGGTTGCTTAATTCTTCGTTCCCAATCGTATATTCCGACTATCGTATCGATTTTTAAATTTCTGAGAAAAATAATGTCCATAAATTAAAGATTATATATAAATTACCAGTTGATCTTATACTTCATAAAGATTTCAATACATCTATGCAAGTCGATTTTTTATTAATAATAATAGCTTACCTTTTAGGGTCGCTGTCTGCTGCGGTTCTAGTTTGTAATATTCTTGGCTTATCTGACCCTCGTTCAGGTGGGTCTAGAAACCCAGGTACAACTAATGTAATGCGCCTGCATGGAAAAAAAGCAGCATTTCTGACACTGACAGGCGATATATTAAAAGGAATTATCCCTGTATTGCTCGCTAAAGTCATTTCAAATTCTGAGATTATAATCGCTCTCTCGGGATTAGCCGCATTTCTAGGTCATATTTTTCCGATATATTTTGGATTTAAAGGTGGTAAAGGGGTTGCGACATTGATCGGGGTTCTTTTTGCAACACATTGGCAGCTTGGGGTAGCTTATGTTTTAACATGGATCTTAACGGCATTTATATTTCGTTATTCCTCACTTGCTGCGCTAATTGCTGCAATATTAACACCATTGTATGCATATTTTTCTGGACAAGAATCTCAGTATATTGTCATCCTTATTATTATTATGATTATTCTCTTATGGAAACATAAGCCTAATATAATTAATTTAATCAAGAAAAAGGAAGATAAAATAGGATAGATATAAAAAAAATCAAAAAAACTTATTAAGTTAGATTTATAATTATATATCCTCAATTATCCATCTTGGCTTTACTTGGAAACCAAGCGATTCATTTTGTCCATCCTTGAATCGTAAGTATCCTGTATACGCCACCATAGCACCATTATCTGTACAATATTCATTACGTGGAAAAAAAACTTCGCCGCTTTCTTTCTTAATCATATTAACCAGAGAATGCTGTAATTGCTTATTAGCACTTACACCTCCTGCTACGACTAACTGATTGATTCCAGTTTCATGTATAGCTCGCCTACATTTTATAGTAAGCGTATCTACAACTGCATCCACAAATGCACGAGCTATATCCGCCTTTGTCTGTTCATTAATATTTTCTGAATTGAACGTATTTAGTGTAAAAGTCTTTAGCCCGCTAAAACTAAAATCCAGACCAGGACGATCTGCCATCGGTCTAGGAAAATTAAATCGTTTTGAATCTCCTTTTTCAGCTAATGCTGAAAGTTCCGGTCCACCAGGATATGACAATCCAAGAACTTTAGCGGTTTTATCAAAAGCCTCGCCCGCGGCATCATCAACAGTCTCGCCAAGTATTATAAAATCACCCGGAGAAGTCACATTAACAAGCTGGGTATGCCCTCCAGAAACCAATAATGCAAGAAATGGGTACTTAGGAGGATTTTTTTCGAGCATTGGTGCTAGTAAATGCGCCTCCATATGATGTACTCCGATGGCGGGTATATTCAATGAATATGCCAAACTTCTACCGATTGCACTCCCAACTAATAATGCCCCCATAAGACCAGGACCTGATGTATATGCAATTGCATTAAGTAGACTGAAATCTGTTTTCCCATCTGAAAGTGTTTTCTTTACTAATGGCAGGACTTTCAGGACATGCTCGCGTGAGGCCAATTCTGGAACAACGCCTCCATATTGATTATGCAAGCCAATTTGGCTATATAAACAGTGACTTATTATTCCGATTTTCGAATCGTAAATAGCTATTGCTGTTTCGTCACAGGATGTTTCTATACCTAAAACTTGCATTTATATCCCTATTTTGTTGAAAAATATTAATTTTTGGATTGCAATTTCACATATTCTCACTAAAATGTCCGCCTTTTCACATAAAGTAAATTAGGAAATAAATATACTATGCCCTCAGTTAAGGTAAGAGACAATGAGCCATTTGATATCGCTATGCGAAGATTTAAACGTGCATGTGAAAAAGCGGGAACTCTTGCTGATGTTCATCGTCATGAATTTTATGAAAAACCAACGCAAGTGAGAAAAAGAAAAGCGGCAGCGGCAGTGAAACGTTCTCAAAAGCAAGCTTCTAGAAATATATTACATCGTATACGTCCTTACTAAAAAGCCAGTCATCAAAATTCGCCCTCCTTTAACATTGACAGATATTAAAAATAAAATAACTGAAGATGTAAAATCAGCTATGCGCAGCAAGGATAAAGAGCGTCTAGCAGCACTAAGATTGATACAAGCGGGTCTCAAGCAAAAAGAAGTTGATGAACGTATTGAATTAAATGATGAACAAACTATTGCCATACTTGATAAAATGGCCAAACAGCACCGAGACTCTATAGAGCAATTTGGTCGCGCAAATCGAAATGATCTTATAGAAAAAGAACAACAAGAACTCAATATTATCGAATCCTATTTGCCTGAACAATTGTCCAATGATGATATAAATTCATTAATTGAGAATGCTATATCAGAAGTGGGCGCCAATTCCCTGAAAGATATGGGTAAAATTATGGCATTATTAAAAGATAAGCTCCAGGGACGTGCTGATATGGGTCATGTAAGCCGATTAATTAAGGCTAAACTTAGTAATTAAAAAGAAATCTTTTCTTTATTATTCTTTTCTGTCGAACATTTGTCGGGTGCTGTTTATACTATTTAGACTATGGCTGGCAAGATACCACAAGAATTCATCAACGAATTATTAGCTCGTATTGATATTATCAATATTATTGATTCATATATTCCTTTAAAAAAGGCGGGCAGAAATCATAAAGCATGCTGTCCTTTTCATGACGAAAAAACCCCATCGTTCAGCGTAAACCAAGAAAAACAATTTTATTATTGCTTTGGCTGTAATGCGAGTGGAACAGCAATTACGTTCTTAATGGAACACCTGCATATGGGTTTCATTGATGCAGTTGAAGATCTAGCTTCTCGTGTTGGTATGGAAGTACCTCGTGATGCAAATAATTCATTGGACACGAATAAACAATCTAAAAATTTGTATCAACAAATGGAATTAGTCAACAAATTTTATCGTGAGCAATTGAATGATAGTAAAAATTTAAAAACAGCATGCAAATATTTAAAAAAACGGGGTATTAATAAAGAAACCATAGCTGAGTTTGAATTAGGTTATGCCCCTCCTGGTTGGGATAACTTAGTCCCTGTCTTAGGTAAATCAGATGAATCTAAAAAAAACTTATTAGACATTGGGGTTACCATTAAGAATGACCGAGGAGGTCAATATGATCGTTTTAGAGATCGTATTATATTTCCAATTCGAGACCAACGTAATCGTGTAATTGGTTTCGGTGGTAGAGTACTAAACAATGATAATCCAAAGTACTTGAATTCACCTGAAACACCAATCTTTCAAAAAGGGCAAGAACTATACGGATTATCTCAAGCTAGAAAAAAACTAAAAGATTTCCATGAAATATATATCGTTGAGGGATACATGGATGTTATAGCTCTTGCGCAATTCGATATAAGAAATGTCGTAGCTAGTCTTGGAACGGCAGCAACTCATGAGCATATAGAAAAAATGTTACGAATTACAAATAAACTTGTATTTTGTTTTGATGGAGATACTGCGGGGAAAAAAGCGGCGTGGCGTGCTCTAGAAAATTCATTACCACTTCTAAAAAATGGAAGACAAGTATATTTTATATTTTTACCAGATAATGAAGACCCAGATAGCTTTGTTCGAAAAAATGGTAAAGAATCATTTATTAACCCAATAATGCAAGTGCCGTTATCTAAATTTTTATTTAGTTCCTTAAGTCAGAAAATAAATCTGGAAATTCTTGAAGGAAGATCTGAAATGATTAATAAAACATTGCCTTTTCTAGAGAAACTACCCTCAGATCCATATAAAGATATTATCATAAAGGAACTGAGCAAAATTACTCGCTATGAGATTACAGATATAAAAAATCAACTATCAAAATCTAAAAAATCTGATAAAAAAATAATTAATAAAAATATAACAACAGCTAATCAAAATAAAGGAATTGAAAAGATTCGTTGGCTAATACGCTGTCTATTACACCAACCAAAACTTGCTCTTGAAGTTACTGATACTATTTCTTTGTCTGCTATAAAATCTCCAGGTGTAAATTTTTTATGTGGAATGATAGAGCTTATTAAAAAAAATCCTGATATAAGCTTAGCAGGCCTTCTTGAAAACTGGCGTGATACAAAATTTGAAAAGCGTTTGTTTGAGCTTGCATCGGATGAAGAGGAATTTAAGGAAATTGGCGTCACGAATGAAGTATTCATGGATGCAATCGATGGTCTAATTGATACACATCAAAAGAAATTTGAAACGTTCAAAACAAAAACAAGTCCTATCGAACTGACAGAAGAAGAGAGGGCTAAATACCGCGAAATGCAGAAATCTTCAGAGGATTAATGAATATTTTCTTAATATTATCTAGCGTAGATTACTCAGATATGCTAGGATTTAGTGTTGTGCTAAAATAAAAATCTAAGCTAATCAAGCATCTATAACCTGATATCAGTTAATCATCATTAAGAATTTGAGCTTACAAAATCATATGAACAAACCAGAAAAGAAAATCCAAAATGACGAAAAATCGCAACTCAAGGTTCTCATCGCCAAAGGAAAGGAGCAGGGGTTTCTAACCTATGCAGAAGTAAACGACCATCTACCTGATGGGATTATTGAGTCTGAGCAAATTGAAGACATAGTAAACATGATAAATGACATGGGTATCACAGTTTACGAGTCGCCGCCTGATACGGACAACCAAATAACTGACGCAGCAAATGTACCAGATGAGGATGCTGCAGCAGAGGCTGCTGCTGCTCTGGCCAATATGGAGAATGAATTTGGTCGCACAACAGACCCGGTAAGAATGTATATGCGTGAAATGGGGACAGTGGATTTACTGACGCGAGAAGGTGAAATAAAAATAGCCAAACGTATAGAAGAAGGCATACACCAAGTACTTGCATCATTATCAAGTTACCCGGGTACGGTAATAACATTGCTTGAATACTATGATGCAATTCTTCAAGAAAAAATCAAATTAGCTGATGTAATTGTTGGGTTTAATGATACAGAAGAATATCCTGATGAAGGTATTGTGGTAGCAAACCCAACCGAAATTAATCCTGAGGATGCAGAAAATGAGGAAGAGGAAGAGGAAGAGGTTCTCACACCTGAAGAATTTAAAGATCACATTACAAAACTTAAGAAACTCCACACTACATTTGTTAAATCAATTAAGCGTAATGGAAAAAATCATGCAAAAACCAAAACAGTTGAAAATAATCTAAGTCAATGGTTTCTTGAACTTCGTTTATCTCCAAAATTTATTTATCTACTAACAGAAAATCTTCGAGATTTGATAGATCATATTAGATTTAATGAACGCAAAATAATGAAGCTTTGTGTGAAAGATGCAAAGATGCCAAGAAAGGAATTCATTCAAAGCTTTTCTGGAAATGAAGCTAACCCAAAATGGGTAAAAACTGTTTTAAAAAGTGACGCTAATTATGTAGAAAAACTAAAGGAATATGAAAATGAGATAACTGATGCTCAACAAAAATTGGGTTCAATATTCGGTGATTCAATACTTGATATAGCAGAAATGAAAGAAATTAATCGAAAAGTATCAATTGGTGAAGCAAAAGCAAGACGAGCCAAAAAGGAGATGGTTGAGGCTAACTTAAGACTAGTAATATCTATTGCTAAAAAATACACAAACCGAGGATTACTTTTCCTCGATCTTATTCAAGAAGGAAATATCGGATTAATGAAAGCTGTTGATAAATTTGAATATCGTCGTGGATATAAATTTTCGACTTATGCTACATGGTGGATACGCCAAGCAATCACGCGCTCTATTGCTGATCAGGCTCGTACTATTCGAATACCAGTCCATATGATTGAGACAATAAATAAATTGAATCGCATTTCTAGGCAAATTCTTCAAGAAATGGGAAGAGAACCAACACCTGAAGAATTATCAGAGCGTATGGAATTACCGGAAGATAAAGTGCGTAAAGTATTAAAAATTGCAAAAGAACCTATCTCCATGGAAACACCCATCGGCGATGATGAGGATTCCCATCTTGGAGATTTTATTGAGGATGCCAATCAAATGTCACCGAATGACTCAGCCGGGTTTGAGGGATTACGAAGAACTACAATAGATGCGCTTGAAGGGCTTACCCAGCGTGAAGCTAAAGTGCTTAGAATGCGTTTCGGTATTGATATGAATACGGATCACACACTTGAAGAAGTAGGTAAACAATTTGATGTTACCCGTGAACGCATCAGGCAAATTGAGGCAAAAGCATTACGTAAGCTAAGACATCCATCCCGATCAGATCAGCTAAAAACTTTTCTTGATACATAGGTAACTTGTCTATGGGCCTGTAGCTCAGTTGGTTAGAGCAGTGGACTCATAATCCATTGGTCGTAGGTTCAAGTCCTACCGGGCCCACCATTTAAATCATTGGTTAAATGTCGAAGGTATGACACAATATCGATAGTTTAAAAAATATTTTCTAATGATTGATTGCAAATAACATAAACAAAAATCCTATAACATTTATAAATAATATTAAAACATATTGAATATGAAAAAATTTCTTACAATTACTATTATAATTTTCTTAGCAATAACTAAAAATACAAATGCTGAAAACATCCCAAATTTAATCGGCATGTGGAGTGGCAAAAATGACACATTCTCAGAATTGAAAGGTATGAAAACTTGGGAGAAAAACGTAAAAATTACTGAACAAACTGATAGAAGATTTAAAGGTCATTTTACATATTCAGATGGAACAAAAAATTTCTATGGTATTATCCATCCTGATAATAAAACCATAACCTGGGTTGCCTCCAATAGTAGAGGGTACAATATTGGTAAAATCCTCGAAAAAAATAAAATCAGTGCTTGTTATGTCGAATCTGGAATCGATGCTACCGTAGGATGTGCTGTTTTATCTAGAGTCAAAAATAATTAAGTAAACTCTTTCAACTATAGACCATTTTCATTTTTCAATGTAAGTATCATAGCTATTAAAATGATTTTCTTTATCAGTTATATACTCATTCGATGCAATCTTTGCGTGTAATTGCATATTTGGTGACATCTGTCCTAATGCAATAATATTATCAATTTGAGATTTTGCTCTATCATTTCCTTGTTGATACGATGCGAAGTACCACATAAAAGCCAAATAAATATCTTTTTTCACACCTCTGGCATAATTATACATATCAGCAATATTACGTTGAGCATGTAAATTACCTGCTTTCGCAGCTTTTTCATACCACATAAACGCTTTTTGGTAGTCTTTATCTACGCCTAATCCGACGTAATAATGTATACCAATATAATTTTGTGCTTCTACATTCCCCTGTTTCGCTTGTATTGTCCATATATCAAATGAGGTTTTATAATCACCGCTATCAAAAGCTTTTTTTGGGTTGGTCTCTTTAGCGCATGATATTATTTGAGTACATAAAATCAAAACAAAAAATAAAATTTTCTTATTGCGTGTGTAATTCATATAATTCAGATCTTTCATAGAGAGCTATTTAGGCTGTTTAACCTTTCGCAAATAAGGCTTAACTGTCTCCCAGCCATTGGGGAACATCTCTTCGGCCTCTTTATCTGATACTGCTGGAATAATTATAACGTCATCGCCATTTTTCCAATTTACTGGGGTTGCCACCTTATGCTTTCCTGTTAATTGCATTGAATCCAGCACGCGTAAAATTTCATCAAAATTACGACCAGTTGTCATAGGGTAAGTTAACATAAGTTTTATTTTTCTATCTGGACCTATAATAAAAACAGAACGTACGGTTGCATTATTCATAGCTGTTCTGCCTTCTGACGTCCCAGATTCATCAGCTGGTAGCATATTATATAGTTTAGCAACCTCTAATTTACTGTCGCCAATCATAGGGTAATTAACTGCATGTCCTTGTGTCTCCTCGATATCTTTAGCCCATTCTTTATGATTTTCTACAGGGTCAATACTCAGACCAATTATTTTACAATTTCTTTTTTCAAATTCTGGTTCAAGACCTGCCATATAACCAAGTTCAGTTGTGCAAACTGGAGTAAAATCTTTTGGATGTGAGAACAACACTGCCCATTGATCTCCAATCCAATTATGGAAATCGATCTCTCCGTGAGTTGTTTTAGCAGTAAAATTCGGTGCTTCATCATTTATTCTTAATGACATAATAGTCTCCATTTAACTGTTTTTACAAAGTAATGAAATCTTTTTATTTCTGATTATTTTCCAGAGGAAGTACTATCCACAAGCGCGACAACACCTATAATAATTCCTATTAGTACACCTGTTGGAGCCTTGTTAATGTAATGTGTTAATCCTTTTGTTTTCTTTTTAGGCTCGTCTACAGTCTCTTCTGCATTTTCTGTCACTACTTCAGTATCAGCTTCAGTAGCGTTATATATATAATTATCATCGATGTAATTAATTCCATTTAATTCTATAGCTTTGATACCATATTTATTAAGTTGTAAATCAAATATTGCTGACTTTGTGGTTAATTGGTTTATTGTCATTACGCTATCTGGTTGAATCAAACCTCTATCAAATCTCAAACCATAATTACTCACCAATGTTTTTTTATAACCAGCATCAAAAGACATATTAAAATAAAGTGTCGCTTGTTGATCTAGTATGGGCTCTATTGCTAAAGATTTTAAACTAACTAGAAACAATATAGGCATTAATACCCAGGCCTTTGGCACGAATTTTCTCCTTTTTTTAAACTATTTTTATAATTCTTATGAAGAGTAATGAAAATCATCATTAGTGTAAACAATCTTCGATAATCTTTGAATTACTCATCTTTATAAAATTCTATATATATATGATTTATATAATAAAATTAATGTAGCAAAATTCTTCATAGTAATTTATCATGCCAACTGTGAGCTTGCTCAATTGCAATGCAAATAGATCAAACCTATGGCATTTCAGACTTTCTCTGTTACTGCTTATCCTCGCTACTCCTTCAGTCATAACGTGCGTTGAAGCAAACGAACCTTTCTATAAAGGTAAGCTAATTAATATTGGATCGCATCGTTTACATATCAACTGTATTGGTGAAGGAGCACCGACGATTATTCTCGACTCGGGAATTGGTGGATTTTCTCTCGAATGGGCTAGTGTGCAAAAAAACTTGGCCGATAAAAATTTCAAAGTATGCAGCTATGACCGCGCAGGTTATGGCTGGAGTGATACCGGGCCTAAGCCCAGAACAACAGCTCGTATTACTAAGGAATTAAAAATTCTATTAACTCAGGCAAATATACCCGGGCCCTATTTATTGGTTGGTCATTCGTTTGGTGGTTTTAATATGCGTTACTTTGCTAGCGAATATCCTAAGCTTACTGCTGGCCTAGTACTAATAGATTCATCTCATCCCATGCAATTCAAAACTGAAGAATTTAAAAAAAATAAAATAAAAAAAATAAATAAAAAAAAGAATTTAAGACGACGTATAAATATAATAAAACCGATTATGTCAATTAACTATCCTAAAGAGAATAAAAGGGTTGCATATATATTAATGACAACAAAAAAATCTATCAGAACTCTATTGAATGAACTTGAAAATATGGAAACTAGCGCGATTCAACTAGCAGAACGTTCTCATAATGAATCATACAATTTTCCAACTATCATAATAACTCGCGGTAAAAGAGTCTGGCCAAATAATGTGTTTGGAAACCGACGAGAGCAACAATGGACAAAACTTCAATATGACTTAGAGAATATAAGTAATAATTCAACTCATTATTTTGCTGATAAAAGTGGTCATCATATTCATCTGGACCAGCCTAAACTAACTACAGAAAAGATTTTTTTAGCAATAAAAAAATATAGAAACTTAATCATAAAAAATGAATTGAGCAGAATATTTTCAAATAATCTAATTACCTACTCAATTATCTCCTCCTTAAATACACTTGACTCGGAAAATAAAAATACTCACTTGTCCAAAAATAATAAACTAGTCACGGAGGAGCTCTATAATTACACGCTTGTACAACAGTTAAATTTCAAGAGGCTTAGTGGCTCATATCCCATCCACAATTTCTAATTATTTAGTTTCACACCATCTATAACCCAATAAGTAAAGAAAAAGTCAAATAAACTTATAATATAAACCAATAAAATTTTTAATTTATAATAATATAGCGCTATAATCGCTGCTCGCTTATATTCAAATATAAAGATTAGAAAATTGCAATGACAGATACTTTATTTACAAAAATTATTAACCGTGAAATAGCAGCTGATATAGTCTACGAAGATGATTTATGTCTCGCTTTTAAAGATATTAATCCCCATGCGCCACTTCATATACTGGTTATACCAAAAAAACCAATAGAAAAAATTAGTGATGCATCGAAAAGTGAAAGAGATTTGCTAGGCCATCTTTTTCTTGTGGCAGGGGATATCGCAAAAGAACAAGGCTACGGTGAGGCTTTTAGATTAGTTGTAAATAATGGGAAGGATGCGGGTCAAACTGTCTTTCATCTACATATACACATACTCGCAGGTCGTGATTTTAACTGGCCGCCAGGTTAAAAAATTTTAACTAACAGAAGAAAATTTTATTATGAATTATAAAACCGATGATTTAAGAATTGAATCAATTAAAGCTGTTACAACACCACTTGAGGTATGTAAAGAAATTCCTATTACAGAACAGGCTGCAAAAACTACAGCTTTGACACGTGATGCAATTCATAACATTTTACATGGGAATGATAAAAGATTAATTGTGATAACCGGGCCATGCTCAATTCATGATGTTTCAGCTGCAAAAGAGTATGCTTCCAAATTAAAACCCTTAATTGAAAAGTACTCCGAAGATCTTCTGATTATCATGCGTGTTTACTTTGAAAAACCAAGAACAACAGTTGGTTGGAAAGGACTTATCAATGATCCTTCATTAGACAATAGTTTTAATATTAATAAAGGATTACGGCTAGCAAGAAAACTGCTTTTAGATCTTAACGAAATGGGTGTGCCGGCAGGAACAGAATATCTAGATTTAATTACACCACAATATGTTACTGATTTGATAAGCTGGGGAGCTATTGGTGCTAGAACAACTGAGAGTCAAGTTCATCGAGAGCTGGCATCGGGGCTATCTTGCCCGGTTGGATTTAAAAACGGGACATATGGAACCACAAAGATTGCGGTAGATGCAATAAATGCGGCTACAAGACCTCATCATTTTCTATCCATTCGAAAAGATGGTGGTAATGCAGCGATCGTTACGACTCAAGGAAACCCAGATACACATATAATTTTGCGAGGTGGCAAAGAACCAAACTATGATGCCAATCATATAAATAAAGTATCTGATGAATTAGAGGCAGCAAAACTTGTTGCAAATGTAATGATTGATCTCAGTCATGCAAATAGTCGAAAAGAGTATGATGCACAAATTGAAGTAGGTAACGAAGTTGCTAAACAAGTTAGGGGTGGTGATAACAGAATAATTGGTGTAATGATTGAAAGTCATTTGGTTGCAGGTAGACAAGATGTAAAACCTGGTCATGAGCTTATTTATGGCCAAAGCATTACAGATGCCTGCCTCGGATGGGAAAATACAATTGAATTAATCGAAACTTTTGCAAAGGCAAGTAAAAAAAGAAAAGTGTAACTATCGATAAAGGTCAGTGAAATTTGTCAGATGAAAAAATAAAAAATCGAATTGAGTTCGACAATTATCTTGATGCAAAAGGATTAAATTGCCCATTACCAATACTTAAGACTAAAGTCTTACTAAATAAAATGTCGGTGAAAAAAATCTTATTTGTTGAGGCAACAGATCCTCATTCAAAAATTGATTTTGAAGCATATTGCGCTAGAACAAACCACGAGATCATAAAATTTGATTTAACCAATGGTATATACAGTTTTTATATAAAACGAGCTGAAAATCCAAAAAAAATATAGCTTGTCTATAATATCTTAGTCATTTATCTATAATTTCAAATGTATGCGTAATTTTTGCGCTAGCACCTAACATAATTGAAGCAGAACAATATTTTTCAGCAGATAATGAAACAGCTCGCTCAACCTGTTTTTCTTTCAATGAAACACCAGTTACTTTGAAATGAATATGAATACTCGTAAATACTTTGGGTTCGCTTTCAGCACGAGATGAACTTATTTCAACTTCACATGCAGTAACATTTTGACGTGATTTTTTTAGTATTGAAATAACGTCATAAGAACTACATGAACCAGTTCCTAATAACAGCATTTCCATGGGTCGTGGCCCAAGGTCATGGCCTCCTCCCTCAGGAGGGCCGTCCATAAGAATTTTATGACCCGAAGCTGTTTCTCCCACAAATAGGGCCTCACCAGCCCAACTTACATTAATATTCAATTTATATACCTCAAGCAGTTGATTTTATGAAAAAAGAGTAACATAGTTATCACTCAAATAGGAATTATGATTTATTTGGGAATGATACATGGCAACTCAGGCAACCACTGAAAAAAGTAAAGTAATCTCACGCTTTCTTGAACATTGCGAAGTTAATACCTACTCAACAAAGCAGTTAATTATTAGGGAAGGCGACCCATCTAAAGACTTATATTACATAATAAGTGGCTCTGTCACTGTTGTAATTGAAGATACGAAAGGTAACGAGATTGTTCTCGCGTATCTAAATCCTGGTGAGTTTTTCGGTGAAATTGGTATGTTTGGCGATGAACACAGCCGCACGGCATCTGTAAGAGCTAAACCAAAATCAGAGATTGCTACAATTAGCTATGAAAAATTACAAAATTTAACTGAGATCTTTCCTGATTTAATGTTTTTAATTGCCTCACAATTAGCTATACGTCTCAGACGCACAAGTCGCAAGGTAAGTGACCTTGCTTTTACAGATGTAAAGGGGCGTGTTGCAAAAACCTTGTTAGACCTATGTAGTAGCCCAGATGCAATTACGCATCCAGATGGGATGCAAATTAGTATAACAAGACAAGAATTGGGTAGAATTGTTGGGTGTTCTCGCGAAATGGTTGGGCGCGTATTAAAGAGTCTAGAGGAAGATCACTTAATATCGGTTTCAGGAAAAACAATGGTAATTTTTGGAAAACGTGAAAAATAGAAAAAATTACCAATTGTATTCATTTAATATTTATAATTAGATTCTTGACAACAGCGAAAAGAAAAAAGAAAATCGCACTCCGATTATTATTTCAAAAAGAATAATACCATGGCTATGTAGCTCAGCTGGTTAGAGCGCGGCACTCATAACGCCGAGGTCGGTAGTTCAAGTCTACCCATAGCCACCATTCTTGAAAATCTATTCACTAGCGATAATTTTTCCAAAAAATACCGCAATATTTTTCTAGAAATCGCGAAATAGAATAACACCCATAGATGATAATAAAAGGCTCAATTGGAAATCTATATCTAATTGATCCAATTGTAATGATATGAACAAGTGTTAAAAAAATAATAAATAAAATTATTGGTACATGTATCCTCCAATTTTTAATTACAAAAAATAATAAAAAATGAATAAATGCAAATAACATTAGCCCATAACTTAATAAAGATATAATAATAAAATGGGGTTTATTATATTCATCAGCATATGGCCATAACCGCCAAAATCTAACAAACTTTTTACCCATGAGGTTTACAAATGACCCTGGGTTATTTTTAATGAAGTTTATTGCTTCCTCTTTCATTGCACGGTTTCTTTCTATAGGCATATCTTTCATGTATCTAAAATCAGAAAAATCAACATCTACTCCACCCCCTATTCCTCCTCCAGTTTTATTATGAATATTGTTCCCAGAATAAAGTATATGTCCTGCGCCTAAATTAAGTCGAACAAAGTCATCATATTTTTCATACTGAAAAATCCACCAAGGTGACATAATGCATAAATATACTAATCCAAAAAAACATAAATTTTTTACAATAATTTTTCCTGGCAATCTATGGATAAAGAACATAAAACTAAATAAAAGAATAGGGATAAAAGGCTCTAATGTAGGTCTTATTAAAATTGATGTAACTAACAAAATAATTGCTAGCTTATAACTAGAGCGGTAAAGCAAATAAAATGAAAAGCAAATTATGAAAGTATAAGCTGTTTCCGTAAGCCCACTGACTGAGTAGAATATAAAGTGCGGCCATATGGCAGCTGCTAATGCAGATAGAGAGGCAAGCTTACTACTATTGAATAATGTGTAACTTATCTTCCAAACTAACCATACTGTCATCACAGATAATACGATATCAGCTACTCTTAATGTAATGCCACCGCCTGTTATATAAGTCCATATAGGATATAACGGCATATAGACGTCCGCAGGAAAAATACCTTCCTTAAATAACCAAATACCATGATCCTCGTAAGACATAGCATCTGGAAAATTTTGATCTGGCAAAAAAACTAAAGCTATTAATCTTAAAATTAACGAAAAAAACAGTATATAAACGATTGTATTTTCATTTTTTAAGAAACCTAGATCTATCATAGGATTACTTATTTAGAAACAATCGGAAATGTAAGATAACATAGTCTTTTAGCTTCTTTTCTTCCGCGTGCAACACAATCGAGAATTAATCCGCATGTCAGACAAATAAAAGATAATACAACTAGCCCCATAACTATGATTGCTGTTGGAATTCGTGGAACCAAGCCAGTTTCAATCCAAGTAATCACAAGGGGGTAACTAATAAAGAATGCTGTTATCATTAAAATAGCTGAAATGATATTAAAAAAGGTAAATGGTTTAACTTCCTTAAACATATTAATAATTGTTCGTAAAATTAAAAACCCATCAGAAAATGTTCTTAGCTTACTTTCAGACCCAATAACCCGTTTACTATAACGTACAGGAACTTCTTTCAAAGGAATATTGAGATCTAAGGCATGAATACATATCTCTGTTTCAACTTCAAAACCTTTACTTAAAGTCGGGAATGTTTTAACAAAACGCTTAGAAAATATGCGATAGCCTGAAAATACATCTGTATATCTATCTTCGAATATAAATAATATTATTTTATTAAAAATAAAATTACCAAAACTATGCCCTTTCCTGTGCGCACCTTCCTCTGGAACCCTTATCCCGACAATCATATCGAGTTGTTCATCTATCAACTGTTGAACTAAAGCTGGTGAAGTAGATATATCATATGTACCGTCTCCGTCTGACATAATAAAAATATCAGCTTCGATATCAGCAAACATTCTTCTTACAACATTGCCTTTTCCTCGTGATGGCTCACACCTGACAATTGCACCAGCTTCCTTTGCTTCTCTAATTGTATTATCAGATGAATTATTATCATATACATAAATCAAAGCTTCTGGAATATATCGCTTAAAATCCTTAACAACATTAGCTACTGTTGCCTCTTCATTAAAACACGGCAATAAAACTGCAATTCTGTATACTCCGCTAATTAAATTATCATTTTTTTTCATAATTTTTTACCTATTACGAAAGATTTTATATTTTAACTGTGCTACCGCCTTCTACAGTAAAACTAATATTTTCCTTATTCTTTCTTAAAATTCTGCCCTAAAAAAGTATATTCATTTTATTCTTAAAAAAAAAGCATAATTGAATCAAAATTTAGCATGTTATTATTTTCTTATGACCTTATGTTAAATGAAATTGTACTGAAGAAAATCTATTATATGTTATATTATTATCTTATGGAGGTTTTATGGAACATATTTTAGAAGGCTGGGTATCTGGACAAGGTATCTATGTGCAAGGATTGGTTTTCGGTTTTACTCATACAAGCATTATGTTAATTGGCTATTATACTGGATTCAGTATAAACCGATTTTTAAAACTCATAAGTAATGGTTATATTGCAGGAATTATCGGTGCTGCCTTATCTCACGTAGTAGCTGATATAATAGCTTCTATATTTGACCCGCACCTTAGATTCGCAATGGTTGGTATCGCGATAGGCGGTATAGTGCCTTTCATTGCCATCCCCTTTCTAGAAAAATGGGTTGTTAAAAGTGAGCACCATATAATAGTTGGGGATCATGAAGACATAAAAGAAGATATTCAAAACAATCATAAGTAAAAATATGAGACCTACTCAATTGCAAGGATAGTTTCGTTCTAGTGAATCAGAAATTAAATCGGGAGAATATTTTTTTAAACTATCTGGATTTTTCCAAATATATTCTTTAGTTGCTAAACTTAACTGCCTGATATTTATTTCTGATTCTATACATGCCTTAGGTTCCATCATTCCGGATTTAACATGAATTTTTTGTATTAATATGATATCTGATAGACAGGATGCGCACGCGCTACTAGCTGTTACATTTATTGAATTTACACAATTATCACAGTAATCGAGTAAATTTTTTCCCATATAAAATCTTTCCGCGCTAACAAGCACGGGAAAATAAAGAAAAATTATCGATATGATTAATTTCATTTGATCTAATTAAAATTAAAATGCAGCTACCGATGTGCTTTTAAAACTTACCCATACATTTTGTCCCAACGATAACCCCAATTCTTCAAAAGCTTTCATAGTAATTATAGCTTGTATTTTCTCCTCTACATCAATATTTAATTTAATATTGCTATCTTCCTCTACCATGGATACTATTTTTCCATTAAAACTGTTTCGCATGCTTGAATTAAGGTTGCTGTGTGATAATACTATTTGAGTTGGATCGATAGCTACATAATCAGCTTTTTCTATACCGCCAGCAAGATTTATTAAAATTTTACCAGTATTGAATGATGTAGAATGCTTAATATATTCTCCATTGTACAAGTTGACCAAATGTGCGGGGAATAATTTCCCATCTATAATAGTATATACATGATCTGCAATCCTTTGTGAAATTATCTGATCATGCGTTGTTAATATTATAGTTTTATTTAAATTACTTTTTAAACTTAAAATTATATCTTGTAAATCTGAAACTGAATTATCATCTAAATTTGAAAATGGCTCATCCATAATTAATACATCTGGGTTGAGAACCATTGCCTGTGCGACTGCCACCTTTTTAGCTTCACCGCCCGATAATGTATTGGCTAATCTATTTGATAGGTATTCTATGTTAAAAAGTGATAAAATTTCAGTTACTGCTTTAGCTCTTTTTTCTGTATTTATATGGCTTATTTTTAATCCTATTTCAACATTATCATAAACAGTCCCTTTGAAAATATAGGGATATTGTTGTACATAAGCGATATTTTTTCTTAGGTGACTGAAATTATTCCTTCTTAATAGAATATTATTATAAAGTAGATCACCAGAATGTGGAAAATCTAGAAAAGAGAGAATATTTAATAATGTAGTTTTACCCGAACCATTTGGTCCTACAAGTCCTATAATTTTTGATTTTTCAATTTCAATATTTATATTATTCAAAGAAAAACCACTTTGATAACTGTATACAATACCCTCTAATCTATATAAATATTTCATTTTGATTTTGATTGGAAATAATGAAGTATTATATTTACAAAAAACGCTACAAATAAAAGCATAAATCCGAGTGCTAATGCAAAATCGAAAGTTCCTTTATTTGTTTCTAATGCAATAGCTGTAGTCATAGTGCGCGTGAACCCCTCTATATTACCTCCTAATATCATAGCAATACCTACTTCACCTATCGCTCGGCCGAAACCAATAGCAACAGCAGTCATTAATGCAAATCTAGTCTCGCTTAAATATATAAAAATTTGCTGAATCTGAGAAGCGCCAAGTAATGTGCAAGCATGTTTCAATCTTATGTCCGAACCAGTAATGGCGCTAACACTCAGATTCCATATAATTGGAGTAACTAGAAAACATTGGCCAATTATTATGGCAACAGGTGTATATAGTAAAGCCATCTCACCTAATAAGCCTTGACGATTTAAAATTCCATATAGTACTAATCCAATAACAACAGTGGGTACTGCCATTAATGTATTTAGACATGTCAATAAAAAATTTTTGCCAGTAAAATTATTGAGAGCCACAATAATGCCTAAGGGTACGCCTATTAAAGATGCAATTAAGACGGCGATAAATGATATTTTTAATGAAGTTGTAACTACATATAAAAGACTAGCATCAAAATTTATTATAAGTTTTAGAGAAGAATTAATAGCATCAATAAAAAAATTATTTTTTTTGTTTTCATAATTCTGATCCTGTTTTATTAAATTATCTTCTTCGGGAAATGATGCTGAATTGAAAGTATAATCAACATCTGAAACAGCTGAATTTAGTACCTCATTTTCTGCGCTAACCTGACATGAAATGAAATATAAAAAGAATATTATTTTAAGACTTTTATTAACTCTCATATTATATTTATTTTTGTTTAATACCTGATTTATATATATATTTATTTGAAATAAACGATTGAAAAATACTAATAAAAAAATTATAACGATTTTGAATAATGATAGTAAATTTACATGAATAATTATATATATAGCAAAAAAAATAATTAAAATTAGCGGCGTAGATAAATTTAATGTCATTAATATTATGCTTAAAAGTGGCATTTAGATACTCATTTACTGTATTTTGGCTGGAAATAAAAGCTTGAAAAGTGTAATTTAGCCACCCTATTTATTTAAAGATTTTATACGTATGGGTAAGAAATTTTACATAAAAACATTAGGTTGTCAGATGAATGAATATGACTCAGCGCGTATGGCTGATTCATTGATAGCTGCGCATAAAATGACTAGAACAGATGACCCAGAAAAGGCTAATTTAGTGCTTTTGAACACTTGTTCTATTCGTGAAAAGGCACAGGAAAAGGTGTTTTCACAATTAGGTAGATGGCGGCTTTTAAAAAAACAGGATCCTGAGATGGTGATAGGTGTTGGTGGTTGTGTGGCAAGCCAGGAGGGAAATGCAATCATTGATCGTGCGCCTTTTGTAGACCTTGTATTTGGTCCTCAGACTTTGCATCGACTACCACAAATGTATGATGATGTGATAGCCAATAAAAAACCAATTGTTGATATATCATTCCCCAAAATAGAAAAATTTGATTGTTTGCCAAAACCCAGTGCTAGTGGACCTACTGCTTTTGTATCTATAATGGAAGGTTGTAGCAAATATTGTAGTTTTTGTGTGGTTCCCTATACTCGTGGTGAAGAAATAAATAGGCCAGTGACCGATATAATTAATGAAATAAAAACGCTTGCAAGTGAAAATGTAAAAGAAATTAATCTTTTAGGTCAAAATGTAAATGCGTATAGAGGGCAAATGGAAAATGGGGAAATCTGTGATTTAGCATTACTTATAGAATTTATTGCGAAAATCGATGATATTGAGCGTATTAGATTTACAACTTCACACCCGGTCGAATTTACAGATAATCTGATTAATACATATAAGAATGTATCGAAACTCGTCAATCACCTACATTTACCTGTGCAAAGTGGCTCAGATAGAATTTTAGCGCTAATGAAGAGAGGACATACTCGCCTGGAATACAAAAATAAGATTAATAAGCTTCTTGAAATAAGACCAAATATAAGTATATCCTCTGATTTTATTATTGGATTTCCAGGTGAAACTGAAAAAGATTTCGAGGATACTATGAGTTTGATAGGAGATATCGGGTTCGATCATTCATTTAGCTTTATATACAGTGCTCGACCTGGGACGCCAGCTGCTTCTTTACCAGATGATACTCCTCTAGATATAAAGAAAGAGCGACTTAAAATACTTCAAAATAGAATAAATCAAAAAGCAATGGAAATTAGTGAAGCCATGGTTAATACTTTACAGATTATATTAGTTGAAGGAACTTCGAAAAAAAGTACTAACACCCTATATGGTAGAACGGAGAATAATCGAATAGTAAATTTTGATGGACCCCAGAATTTAGTCGGTAATTTTGTTGCTATAAAAATAACTGAGGCACTATCAAATTCACTGCGTGGAATGATTCCTGCTAATGAACTTGACCGAGTTGCTAACCTCTAAATTCACCTCTACTGTTTAACTAAATACTATAAATACTATAACTTCCAACGAATTACTACTTGAGCCGGTTGACAATAAACGCCTATCGAATCTTTGTGGTCCCTTTGATAAACACCTGCGACAAGTAGAGCGTTCGCTAGGAGTTGAAATAAATAATCGTGGAAATAATTTTTATGTTAGTGGAAGTCCTAAATTAATAAAATTAACGGAAAATCTTCTAAGGGAAATGTATGCTGCTACAGAAAAAGAACCGCTTTCTTCTGAACATATTCATCTGTATTTAAAAAGTATTGATATATCTAATGAAATAGATAATGAAATTATGGATGAAATCTCGATTAAAACAAAAAGAGGATTAATTCGTGGTAGAACTAATAATCAAAAAAAATATCTAGTAAATATAAAAAACCATGATATTAATTTCGGGATTGGGCCTGCTGGTACTGGAAAAACTTATTTAGCAGTTGCTTGTGCAGTTGCAGCTATGGAGCAAGATATAGCTAGAAGATTAGTTCTAGTAAGACCTGCAGTTGAAGCTGGTGAAAAATTGGGCTTTTTACCAGGAGATCTGGTACAAAAAGTAGATCCTTACTTAAGGCCCCTTTATGACGCATTATATGAAATGCTTGGCTTTGAAAAAGTATCAAAATTAATTGAACGAAATGTAATTGAAGTTGCTCCATTAGCTTTTATGAGAGGCAGAACACTAAATGAGGCATTTATTATTCTTGATGAAGCTCAAAATACAACAATTGAACAAATGAAAATGTTTTTAACAAGAATTGGTTTTAACTCTACAGCAATTATTACTGGTGATATAACACAAATTGATTTACCTTCTGGCAGAATATCAGGTTTAAAGCATGTGATTGATATTTTAAAAGATGAAAAACAAATTAGTTTTACTTTCTTCAAATCAAAAGATGTTGTCCGTCATGCTTTAGTCGCAAGAATCCTAAACGCTTATGAAAAATATGATTCAACCACAAAAAAAGAAGATTCTTGATTAATAAAGTATATGATTAATATTCAAAAAATAACAGATCTTCATTCACTCCCAGATAATAAGTCTATTATAAAATGGGCAAAAATAGCTCTTGATAATAAAAATAAAGAAGCTGAAATCGTAATTAGAATTGTCGAGGAGGATGAAGGTTTAGAGTTAAATAAAAAATGGTGTAAAAAAAATTACCCAACAAATGTATTATCTTTTCCAATTTCCGACCCGATGAATAATATGTCTAACTTTTTAGGAGATATAGTCATATGTGCTAATGTAGTTTTTGCTGAAGCACAAGAACAAAAGAAAAATATTAACGAGCATTTTGCGCATATGGTAATTCATGGAATTTTACACTTGCAAGGCTACAGTCATGCATCTGATGATGAAGCAGAAGCTATGGAAAAAAAAGAAATAAGTATGTTAGAGAGCTTAGGTTATGGAAACCCTTATGAAATTTGATAATGATATAACTCGGAATATATAAATGCATAGAATATACCTAAATATTTTAAAGATATTAAAAAAAATATTAATAAGAGAACCATCGAGTCGTGAAATGCTAATTGAGGTATTGAGAAATGCCGAAAATAAAAATTTACTAGATGCTGATGCATTATTAATGATTGAAGGTGCTCTTCATGTCTCTGAAATACATGTAAAAGACATTATGATCCCTCGTGTACAGATGATAATTATTAAAAATGATACAAAACAAGAGGAAATTCTTTCTAGTGTAGTTGAGTCTGGCCACTCTAGATTTCCTGTAATTGGTGATACGAATGATGAAATTGTTGGTATTTTATTAGCTAAGGATCTATTGAATTACTATGCGAACCCAGAAAAAGAGTTTGATATTAAAGATATAATGAGACCAGCAGTTTTCATACCAGAAAGTAAACGTCTCAATGTATTGCTTCGTGAATTCCGCATGAGCAGAAATCATATGGCAATTGTAATCGATGAATATAGTGGTGTTGCTGGTTTAGTAACAATTGAGGATGTTATAGAGGAGATTATAGGTGAAATTGAAGATGAGCATGACTATGAAGATGATGAGACGAATATAAAAATTCATGATAATAACCGGTATACTATAAATGCTTTAACAACAATAGATGAATTTAATAATTTCTTTAAAACTAAACTTCCTGACGTTGAATATGAAACAGTAGGAGGTTTTGTCATAAGTACTTTTGGATATTTACCTAAAAGAGGAGAAACAATAATTTCAGAAGGTTTTAATATAAAAGTACTACGTGCTGATAAAAGGCGTGTAAATCTTTTATTATTTACACAAAATAGTTCTCAAGAATTAACAGAAAATAATTAAAAGAAGAAGAAAAATAACACTCATTAAATCAATATGAGTATAATAACTGAAGAAATTTTTTCTAAAAATATTTTACATAAAGTTTTATTTGCTTTATTTGCTGGCTTTCTAGTGCCATTTGCATTTTCACCTTTCGATTATTATTTATTATCTATAATTTCAATAACAATTATTTTTCTATTATGGTCTAAATGTAAAACACCTTTTGAAGCATTTATATTGGGATATATTTTTGCTTTTATGATGTTTGGTATAGGTGTTAACTGGTTACATATTAGTATAAATTTATTTGGTGGAATAAATCTTCCTTTTGCAATTCTTATCACATTTTCATTAGTCGCATTTCTTTCACTCTACTCAGCATTATGTGGCTACATATTAGTTAAATATTTTAAATCATGTATATATATCTCTTATCCGATAGTATGGTTATTATGCGAATGGACAAGAGGTTTTGTTTTAACGGGTTTCCCTTGGTTAAATATTGGAACAAGTCAAACAAATAGTTTACTCATAAATTTCGCACCAATCATAGGAGACTATGGAGTAACATTCATTGTTTGTATTATTGCTTCTTTAATAGTACAAATAATTAGACGCAAAAATAGAAGTATTGTAATTGGATTTTTGACTATTGTATTAATATTATTATTATCAATATTATTAAGTAAATTTGAATGGACAAAAAATACAGCTAAAAATCTTGATATTGCAATAATACAAGGCGCTATCCCACAAGAGATAAAATGGAATAAAAATCAAGAAAAAAAATCATATGAAATATATAGTAATCTAAGTAAACCATTCTGGAAATCAGATCTTATTATATGGCCAGAGACTGCAATTTCTTCAACATATAAACCTACTAATGAGTTTATTAAGAAAATTGATACAATAAAATTAGATTCGAATACGTTATTCATGAGTGGCATCATTAGAGAAGATAATACTACCAATGAAATATATAATAGTGTTCTTATAATTGATGATGATCATTATTTTTATGATAAAAACCATCTTGTTCCATTTGGTGAGTATTTACCCTTTAAAAAATTTTTATATCCATTTGTTCGTTTTTTTAATATACCCATCTCTGATTTTTCCCAAAGCAGATCTAATGTTAGTAATATTAAAACAGAAAGGGCAAACTTTGGTGTGAGTATTTGCTATGAAGATGCTTTTGGAAAAGAAATAAGACGGAGTATGCCGGATGCTAATATCCTAATTAATGTTAGTAATGATGCCTGGTTTGGTGATTCATTAGCTCCGCATCAACACTTACAAATCGCAAGAATGCGAGCAGCAGAAAATAGTCGTTATTTTATAAGATCAACTAATACAGGTATATCGGCAATCATTACTAATAAAGGCAAAATATTAGCTAAGTCACCACAATTTAAAAAACATGTTCTAAATGAAAATGTCATGTTGCATGCAGGTGAAACACCATTTAGTAAATATGGTAATAATTTACTATTTACAATATGTTCTTTATTAATTTTAATAAATTGCATTTTTTTCAAAAAACGCAAAAAAGAAAGCTATTAAGATTTTCTTTTTTTAATCGCTCTCTCTAGTCGATTTTTTAGCTCCGGCTCAATACTCGCCATAGATATTACATGTCTTTTATTTAAACGAAGAAGTGTAGTTGGTTTATTCGCTAACACATTTGCCATTCTAACTTGCTCACCTAATAATGCCATTTCACCAAAAAAATCACCTGGTCCTAGTACAGCAATAGGATCATTTTTATGCCCAGTTTTATAAATTGTGACCTGACCATAAGTAATAATATACAAAGAATCTCCTTTTTCGTTTTGCTCAATAATTAAATCTCCCTGCAAAAAAGTTATTGATTTTGCGGAAATCGACAGTTGTTCTAATAATTTACTAGATAATCCTTCTAGTAGCGGAACCATTGCCATCATATCTTTAGGCTTCAACTTTGGAACTGGATCTGTGATTTGTGGCAGCTGATTAATTGCTATTGCTATACGTTTTTTAATATCTGAAAAAACCTTTGTTCCTACTTCATGACTACTATGTGCATCCTGAATATATAAATTTGCTGAAATTAAAGAAACTTTTTCAAATATTCTTGTTTCAAATCGAGAATAAAAATCTGGATAATTTTCAGCTATGTAATCAAGACGACTCTTACGTCTTTCTAATCTTTTTCTATATTCTTTTGTTATATTTTTTTTAATTTGGCTTTCAATATCGTTAATATCTTTCATTTCATCTATTACCTTTTTAGAAATCAATAATCCGGCAATATTTCTTTGTAAGCTCTGAGAAAATCTCATGTATTGATATTGAGATAATATAAAAGTTGCAAGATTATTCTCACGTAATTTTTTTATAATCATACTCTCAAATCTTATAAATGGATTTTGCTTTATTGGAGTGTCAATATTTTCTTTCACAGTAAATGCATCTTTATCTCGTTGTAACAAAACTCTCATATTCATATATGTATAATATTGAAGAAAACCGACATCATATAGATTCTTTAATTCTCTCATTTCAATACGTATTGCTACTGAATGAGCATATTGATTTTTGATATGATTACGAGGTGAAATATCTGTTGATTTAAATACACCACTTACTTTTTCCTGTATCAATTTTGATGTACTTGTCGGTATAACACTCGCCCTTCTAAAAATTTGTAACGTATCCTTAGCATGCTTCAATGACTCTTTTAATCCGTGTTGTAATTCAATTTCTTCTTCATTAGTCAATTGGCTAAATCCTAATTTATTCATCAATATTTTTATGCTGGGAGCATTTACTAGTAATGAAAATATAACGACACCCAGAGTTATATAGATTAGTGTTTCTCTTTCAGGCATGCTCTCAGGTATAGATAAAACAATTGCTATAGCTAGTCCGCCTTTCAATGCACCCCACCACATAATGTGTCTCTCACGCATTGATACTTTTGGAAAATTAAATATTCTAATAGTGGCTGGAACCAAACTATAGACTCCAATCGCTCTCGCTATTAATACAAATAAAATTGAAAAAAATATAGTTTCACTATGTGAGAAAAGTAATGAAACATCTGTAGATAAACCTATTAATAAAAATAGTAAGGAATTACAAACTAGAGCCAGAACATCCCATGTTTCATCTACAGTTTCTTTTTCTTTCTGAGGTATACGAGTCACACTAATTAACCCTAAAGTTATTGCTGATGAAACAACTGCCATAACTCCAGAAACATGCATTATATGTTCAGAAAATGAAAAACTACTATATGCCAAAACAATTGACATAATAAGATATGCGCTTATATTTGCCTTAATTCTATATAATAATTCACTAGTAATAAGACCCATTACTACGCCAATCACTAAGCCTCCAAAAAATACTTTCATAAATTCTAGAATAGCAACATAAAAATCAAAAACACCGAATTGTTGCCAGACAGAAATACCTAGTAGAATGTTAAATAAAACAATTGCAGTTGCGTCATTTAATAATGATTCCCCTTCAATAAGGGTTGTTAACCGAGAGGGAGCGCCTAATTCCTTAAATAATGTTATTACAGCAACAGGATCAGTTGCTGAAATTAATGCGCCGAATATCAGTGCATAGATAATATTAAAATCTTGAAAAAACCATAATCCTAGTCCGACAATAGCAGTAGAAATGATCAAAGCTGGAATAGCTAATACTAGTATTGGAACTATATCCTTCATCATAGAACGAGCATCAAGATTAATTGCTGCTTCAAATACTAAAACAGGTAAAAATAAAAACAGAACTAAATCTGGACTTAATTGAAAATCAAGCATGAAACTTAATTCATTGTGTTGACGTGCTAATGAGCCAAGAAACATCCCTAAAATAACTAAAAAAACTGTATAGGGTATTGGAATATGACAGCATATTGCAGCTGCAATCATTGATATGGTTAAAAGACCCATGATAACTAGAATAATTTCAGATAGAGGCATGATTTTTTATCTTTATCGTATTATTTCAAAAAGCCGATTTAAAATTGTTCATTTGAGACTCTACTAAGAAATATTACTATGGTAAAACCAAAAAGCATCATGAGCAAAGAATAGAAAAAACTCTCATCAAAGGACTCTGGTACATAGGGGATAGATGTTATAAGTTTTTCTTTACCTCTAATAATCTCATATGAACGAATCTGAAATGGCCAGACTACATATAATGAGGCTATTAATAATCCAGTTATGAAAAGTACTGTTTTCTGATAAAAATATTTCAATAAATAAGAAATTATTCGACTAAAAATTATTAAACCAGCAAAGACACCTATTAAAAAAGGAAAAACTATAGACATTTTAAAATAACCTATTGCATCCAATATATAACTATATTTTTTTAACATTAATAAAATAAATGAACCTGAAATTCCTGGTAATAACATTGCTGAAATTGATGCTATACCACATATAAATATAAACCAACTATTGTCTGGTGTTGATACTGGTACTAATGAAATAAAACAACTACCAAAAAAAATACCGAGTAATAAGAAAACAAAAAGATTTGACCTAATAATATAAAAATATCTACATATAAATAAAATAATAGATCCAAAGATTAGCCCAAAAAATAATCCATAAATTATTTCGGGATGTGTTTGAATAAGAATAGGTAGTGAAATAACACGAGTGAAAAATAATATGGCTATTAATATTCCTATACCTAGCGGAACTAAAAAATTAAAATGTGGCCTATGAATAATACCTATTAAATTTAAAGAAAAAATCATAGTCAACCATTTAGTATCAAATGATTTTATAGCTTCAATCAACTTTGGGTAAATACCAAGTATAAAAGCTATAGTGCCTCCACTAACGCCTGGAACTACATCGGCAGAACCAATAAAAAAACCTTTTATTACTAATTTTAATTTAGATAAATACATTTTTGTAATTTACTTTTTATGATATTGCTGACTTAAATCATGTACAGCATCAACAAGAATAGCAACATTTTCAGGATTAATATCTGGTGTTATGCCATGACCAAGATTAAATACATGACCAGGTCCATGTCCATAACTATCAAGAATTGATCTAACCTCACCCACTATCTTTTCCTCATCTTCTCTTAACATACTTGGATCCATGTTGCCCTGCAAAGCAACTCGATCCCCTACTCTTTTTCTTACTTCCCCTATATTACAATTCCAATCTATACTTATACCATCACAACCAGTTTCTGCTATATCCTCAATCCATTGATTTGCTCCTTTCGTAAATAATGTAACTGGAACTCGATTCTCACTATTTTTTGTTTTTAGATAATCACGTATTCTTTTCATGTACGAAAGTGAAAATTCCATATAGTCTGGCGTAGACAACATCCCTCCCCAAGTATCAAAAATCATTATTGCTTGTGCACCTGCATTTATTTGAGCATTTAAATAGAGTACAACTGCATCGGTTAAATGCTGAAGTAGCAGATGTAGTGTATCGGGCTCCTTATCTAGCATTTTTTTTGCTTTAGAAAAATTTTTACTAGAACCTCCTTCTATCATATATGTTGCTAGTGTCCATGGACTACCAGAAAAACCAATTAATGGAACATTTCCATTAAGTTCTTTTCTTACAAGCCGAATTGCATCCATTACATATTTTAATTCTTGTTCTGGATCTGGAAGAGGAAGTTTTTTAATATCGCTTAATGTGCTAATTGATCTTTCAAACCTAGGCCCAACTGACTCAATCAACTTAAGTCCCAAACCCATTGCATCGGGTATTGTGAGAATATCTGAAAATATTATTGCAGCATCCAATGGATAACGAAGAAGAGGTTGGAGTGTAACTTCGCATGCTAATTCTGGTGTTTGACACAACGTAACGAAGTCTCCTGCTTTTTTCCGTGTTGCTCTATATTCGGGTAAATATCGCCCAGCTTGACGCATTATCCATACAGGCGTCATATCTACCGGTTCTCTAAGTAGAGCCTTGATTAAGCGGTTATTTTTTAATTCCTGAGGCATATGATTAATAAAATTTATACTTTATTGACTGATTTTTAACAAATAATACTTTATTCCGAGCTTGATTACATCGACAATAAATATTAATGAGCTAGAATGCATTTATTTATTAATTTTCTTAAGAGGTTATTATGATAATTCCGGCTAGCGAACTAATTGCTGCAGCAAAATCAAACTGTGATTGCTTAGATCATGTAGAAGCAAAATTATATTTTGATAGAAATAAAGATACAACCATAATTGATGTCAGAGAACCAAAAGAAGTTGAAGACTCTAAGTTGAAAGATTCTGTAAATATCCCCAGAGGATTACTCGAAATGAAAATTATTGAGGTTTGTGAAAAACACGATGCGCCTATTCTAATCCACTGCAAAACTGGCGGAAGAGCCTCGCTTTCTGCGAATACACTCCAGATAATGGGTTACTCAAATGTTCACATCATTTTAGCAAACTATGACGATGTTAAAATGACCTTTGGCTAAAAAACTATACAAGTGCAGGTAAATCGGTTTCGCCCATAAGATACTTATCGATGCCTGATGCAGCTGATCGCCCCTCTGCTATTGCCCACACAATTAAACTTTGGCCTCGGCGCATATCACCCGCAGAAAATACTCCTTCAATATTTGTCATCCATGTTTTTTTATCAGTCACAACGTTACCACGATTATCGCGATTAATGCCGAATTCTTCTAACATGCCTTTTTTTTCAGGGCCAAGAAATCCCATAGCTAATAAAACAAGATCGCAAGGTAATTCTTGCATGCTATCTTTTATTTCCTCGAATACCGTCTGACCATTTAGATTTTTCATTTCTACTTTGCTTACCTGCAAAGCCATGACATTACCCTTTCCATCATCCACAAACTTTTTCGTTGATACCGAGTAAACACGCTCAACGCCCTCTTCATGGGCTGATGCTGTTCTAAAAATACGCGGCCATTCAGGCCATGGATTATCTTCAGATCTTAAATTGGGTGGTTTAGGTAAGATCTCTAGTTGATGAACAGATTTAGCACCTTGACGGTTTGCTGTTCCCAAACAATCGGCACCTGTATCGCCGCCGCCAATAATGACGACATGCTTTCCTTTTGCGCTGATAAAATTATTATCCATTTTATCACCTTCACAAAGCTTATTCTGCATAGGAAGATATTCCATTGCTTGATAAATTCCATTTAGATCTCGACCATCAACTATTAATTCGCGTGACTCACATGCTCCACCAGTCAACAATAATGCATCAAAATCCTTTCTTAAATCTTTAATACTTACATTTTCTCCAACTTCACTATTAGTTTTAAATATGATTCCTTCCTCAATTAATTGCTGCAGTCTTCTATCAAGACGTTCTTTTTCCATTTTAAATTCAGGAATTCCGTAACGGAGTAAACCACCTATTCTATCGTCTCTCTCAAAGACAGTTACATCATGACCAACACGAACCAACTGTTGAGCTGCAGCAAGACCTGCAGGGCCTGATCCAACAATAGCTATTTTTTTACCTGTTTTCTTTTCCGAAATCTCTGGTTTTATCCAACCATTCTCCCAAGCTTTATCAATTATTGAGAGCTCAACTGATTTAATTGTCACGGGGTCATCGTTAATTCCTAATACACAAGAACCTTCACAAGGAGCCGGACATAAAGTACCGGTAAATTCAGGAAAATTATTGGTTTCATGTAATCGATTTATCGCATCATGCCATTGATCGCGATAGACTAAATCATTCCAATCTGGAATAAGGTTCCCTAAAGGGCAACCTTGATGACAAAAAGGAATGCCACAATCCATACACCGAGCAGCCTGTTTTTTTAAAGGCTCAACAGGCCATGGCTCCATAACTTGTTTCCAGTCATGTAAACGCTTTTGTACTGGACGATATGGTTGTTTTTTTCTCTTGAACTCAATAAAACCCGTTACTTTACCCATGTGCTGCCTCCATTACAGCTTCATCTTCGGATGCACCAGTTTCACGCGCTTTTTTAATAGCATTTAATACACGCTTATAGTCTCTAGGCATAACTTTAATAAACTTTGACTCATAATGACCCCAATTATTCAAAATATTTTTAGCAACGACGCTTTCTGTAAAGTAAACATGTTTTGAAAGTAAGGACTTTACAGTCTGAGCATCCTCATCATCTGTTAACTTATCTAGATCGACCATTCCTTTGTTACAATTAATTTCAAAATCACCTTGCTCATCCAAAACATAAGCTATACCACCAGACATTCCCGCGGCAAAATTACGACCGGTTTTTCCGATTACAACCACTCTCCCTCCGGTCATATATTCACATCCATGATCACCAATTCCTTCGACAACCGTATTGACCCCACTATTCCTAACACAAAAACGCTCACCCGCGATCCCTCGAAAATATGCTTCGCCTTGAGTAGCTCCATAAAGAACAACATTACCAACAAGAATATTCTTTTCTGCAATAAAAGAAGATTCTAGCGGAGGATAAACAATGATTTTCCCTCCAGATAGCCCTTTGCCTATATAATCATTCGCATCACCCTCAAGTGTTAGAGTAACACCTTTAGGAATAAATGCTCCAAAACTCATCCCCGCTGAACCATTAAAATGTATATTTACAGTATCTTCAGGAAGCCCTTTACCTCCAAAACGCTTTGTAATTTCATATCCAAGTATCGTTCCGGTTGTTCTATTTGTATTTCGAATTTCTGTTTTGATATTAACTTTTTTGCCTTTTTCTAACGTTTCATTACATAATGGAATTAATTGCGTAATATCAAGTGACTTTTCTAAACCATGATCCTGTTTTTTCACACAATAGATTTTATCTCCTTCACGAGGCTCTTGTTTGAAAAGTATTTTTGAAAAATCGATACCTTTTGCTTTCCAATGATCAATTGCTTTTCTTGCATCTAACTTATCGACTTGGCCAATCATTTCATCAATTGTTCTAAACCCTAATTGTGCCATGTATTCACGTATTTCTTGGGCAATATATTTGAAAAAGTTTTCAACAAATTCTGGTTGACCCGTAAATTTTTTTGTAAGTTCAGGATTTTGAGTTGCAACACCAACGGGGCACGTATTCAAATGACAAACACGCATCATGATGCAGCCCATTACAACTAAAGGTGCGGTAGAAAAACCAAATTCCTCTGCGCCAAGTAAAGCTGCTATAACTACATCTCGTCCAGTTTTAAGTTGCCCATCGGTCTGTACAACTATACGATCTCTTAACCCATTTCGCACAAGTACTTGTTGTGTTTCAGCAACACCTAGTTCCCATGGTAATCCAGCATGTTTTAAAGAGCTCATTGGTGATGCGCCCGTTCCGCCATCGTAACCCGATATTAGAACAACATCGGAGTGAGCTTTTGCTACTCCCGCCGCCACTGTACCAACACCTACCTCAGCTACTAATTTCACATGAACACGCGCATCAGGATTTGAGTTTTTCAGATCATGAATAAGTTGCGCTAGATCTTCAATTGAATAAATATCATGGTGCGGTGGAGGTGAAATTAAACCTACTCCTGCTGTTGAATAACGTACCTTTGCAATCCATGGGTAAACTTTGGTTCCAGGTAACTGTCCGCCTTCACCCGGCTTTGCACCTTGAGCCATCTTAATTTGAATATCATCGGCATTAGCTAAGTATTCACTTGTAACTCCAAAACGTCCCGAGGCAACTTGTTTTATTGCGCTTCTTCTTGAGTCTCCATTTGCATCCCTAGTGAACCGATCGGGGTCTTCGCCGCCCTCACCAGTATTAGATTTACCACCAATACGATTCATTGCGATGGCTAATGTTTCATGGGCTTGTTTGCTAATCGAGCCGTAAGACATCGCACCAGTTGAAAATCTTTTCATGATATTTTCAATTGGCTCAACTTCATCAATTGGAATTGGATTTTCAATAAATTTAAACTCAAATAAACCTCTCAGAGTTGCTAAATTTTCATTCTGCTCATCAACTAAGGAGGTATATTCTCTGAAAATATCATATTGCCCAGAGCGTGTTGCATGTTGTAATTTAAAAACGGTATCGGGATTAAAAAGATGATATTCCCCATCACGGCGCCACTGGTATTCGCCGCCCCATTCCAATTCTTTTTGTTGAACTCCTCGTTTAGGATAAGCATTGTTATGCCGCTGAGCCATTTCTTTAGCTATAATATCAAGGCCAATTCCGCCAATACGAGAAGCGGTCCATGTAAAATATTTATCAACAAATTCTTTTTCGAGCCCAATAGCTTCAAAAACTTGCGCGCCGCAATATGACTGCACTGTTGAAATTCCCATCTTTGACATTATTTTAACCAAACCTTTATTAACCGCTTTAATAAAATTCGTTGCTGCTTCTTCTTGTGTTATTTGAGATAAATGACCTTTTTCAATTAAATCACCCAGAGATTCAAATGCAAGATATGGATTAATAGCGCCAATACCATAACCTAAAAGTACAGCAAAATGATGAGTTTCTCTTGGCTCACCTGACTCCAAAATCAATCCAAGCCGGGTTCGTTTTCCATTACGAATTAAATGATGATGAACACCAGCAGTTGCTAAAAGTGCAGGGATAGCTGTTTTTTTATCATTAACGCCACGATCTGAGAGAATAACAATGCTGTAACCATCATCTATTGCTATGTCCACAGCTCTACAAACTTCATTTAATGCATTGTCTAATCCTCTAGAACCTTTTTTAACATCATATAAAATCGATACTTTCTTTGTTTTAAGTCCCGATATATTTATATTAAATATTTTAGATAATTCATCATTTGTCAAAATCGGTGAATTTATTTTAATTCGCCGGCAGCTAGTAGGAGTTGGCTTCAAAAGATTACTCTCTGGCCCAATAGTTGTTGCAACCTGGGTAACTAGTTCTTCCCTAATCCCATCTAATGGTGGATTAGTGACTTGTGCAAATAACTGTTTAAAATAATCATAAAGTAAACGTGAACGATTAGATAAAACTGCCAAAGCGGTGTCTGTTCCCATAGAACCAGTGGGCTCCATACCGTTTTTTGCCATCGGTGCCATAAGAATTTTTAGATCTTCGTAGGTATAACCGAAGACTTGTTGACGTTGAAGCAGTGTTTCCGAATCAATATTAGTAGTTTTTTTTGGGAGTAATAATTTTTCAATAGGTATTAAGTTGTTTTCAAGCCATTCTCGATATGGTTCAGCGTTAACAAATTCCTCTTTCAACTCAGAATCGTCGATAATGCGCCTTTGTTTAGTATCCACCATAAAAATACGGCCTGGGTGTAGCCGTCCTTTTATTTTGATATTTTTTGGTTCTATATCTAAGACACCTACTTCAGATGCCATAACGACCATATCATCTTTTGTCACATAATAACGTGAGGGTCTCAAACCATTTCTATCCAAAACAGCACCAATAACTTCACCATCAGTAAAAGCGATTGAAGCTGGGCCATCCCAAGGCTCCATTAAACAGGCATGATACTCATAAAAATCTTTCCTTTTCTGATCCATCGTCTCATGTCCTGACCATGCTTCAGGAATCATCATTAATACTGCGTGGGGTAATGGCCGACCTGACATGTATAAAAATTCCATTACGTTATCTAAAATTGCAGAATCGCTTCCACCTTCTGGAATAATTGGAAATAATTTATTAAGTTCTTCACCAAACAACTCTGATTTACATAAAGACTCTCTTGCCCTCATCCAATTACTATTTCCTCTTACAGTATTAATTTCTCCATTATGTGATATATATCTAAATGGGTGAGCAAGCTTCCATTCTGGCATTGTATTTGTTGAAAAACGTTGATGGACAAGAGCTAATGCTGATTCAACATCAGGTTCAGAAAGATCTGGAAACATTGGTTCAATTTGAGTCCCGGTTAGCATTCCTTTATATACAAATGTTCGATATGACAACGATGGGACATAAAATAAATTTTGTTCCGAAATGTCAGAATTCCATATATGATTTTCTACTCGTTTACGAATAATATAAAGCTTACGATCAAAGGCAGATGAATCTATATTTTCATTCTTCCCGATAAATATTTGCTTAAAAGTTGGTTCACCTTCTTTTGCTGTTGGCCCTAATAGATCGTCGTTAGTAGGTACGTTACGCCATCCTAAAAATTTTTGATTTTCTTCAAGAATGATTTTCTTGAAAATCTCTTGACAATAATTTGATTGAGATTCGTCCACTGGTAAAAAAACCATACCAGTTCCATAGTCATCAACATCTGGCAATATAATATTGATATCTTCACATATGCGCTTAAAAAACTTATGTGGTTTTTGAATGAGTATGCCTACTCCGTCGCCCGTATTTTCTTCACACCCACATGCGCCACGATGCAGTAAATTATTTAGTATAGTTAGGGCGTTATTGACTATTGCATGAGACTTACGCCCCTTCATATCAACAACAAAACCAACACCACAAGCATCGCTTTCTGTTTGTGGCTCATACAAACCTTGTTGTTCTTGATTTTTTTTCATAATGATTTTCTCATTAAACATATATATAGAACTGTATCTAACAATACTATACAAGATTTAAAAGGGCTGAAATTATAATAAAGCGACGTGTTTATGTCACGGTGCATGATATATCACACCAATACGAGTTTTTGCCTATTGAAACCTAATTCAATCTATTTTTCATACAGTTACAGTACGACAAGGCTATTGGACCGACTCTTTTATGCTCTCAACTGTCCTAATCCAGGGTTTTATTTGTCTAGCTTTTTTCGGTAATTTCTCAATATTAGCCTTCGCTAGACTAATACTATCGAAAAGCCCATATACTAATATATGATATTTTTTTCCACTAATAGATGCCGAAAACTCTATTATGTCCTTATTATCATCAAAATACTCTAAGTAATTTGTTATTGTCTCCTTCTTTGTAGCACTTATTAATTGTATAACATACTTATCAGAATTTTGATTTATCAACCAATTAATATCCTTATCAATTTCTTTGTTTAATACAACGTCGTTACTTTTAGATGCGTCTATTTTTACAATAGTGGCAGCTTGATCTGGTTCCTCATATTTTTCAGGCTCTGCAACAGGCGTGTTTAGTACTGCTGGTTCCTCATATTTTTCAGGCTCTGCAACAGGCGTGTTTAGTACTGCTGGTTCCTCATATTTTTCAGGCTCTGCAAC
>MDSV01217519.1_pt1 | contig 48285 bp, 49 predicted proteins | sample 810851 | NCBI WGS metagenome assembly MDSV01 (sample SAMN05326640, study PRJNA326480) | marine metagenome | isolation source: seawater | place: Atlantic Ocean: North East | collected 2012
AAACTAGTTCTTCCTATAGAGCCGTAGTAGACCACTACGTTGATAGGCTGGATGTGGAAGCGCGGCAACGCGTGCAGCTGACCAGTACTAATAGCTCAATTGGCTTGATTTATGCACTGAAAAAAATTTTCAGTAAAAAAACACACCAAAAAATAAATTGATATCATTTTTACTTTAAAGATAAAGAAAGCCCGCATGAAATTGTGGGCTTTTTTTTTACAATTCAATTATAAAAAAAATACTATCTTTAAGAATTAATTTTTCGTCTCCCTTTAAATCTTGACCAGCAGACAGCCACTTAAAATTATTTTTTATACAATGAGATAGCAAAAGTGCCAATACCCCAAAATTTATGAAAATGATTACCTCTAATGATTGCTTTTTTTTCTTTCTTCTTGAATTTGGATAAAAATTCTAAAAAATCATTAAGAGCAAGAGTAATTTTATTATTAACTTGAAGATTATTAAGGATTTTGGAAATTTTAAAAATTAAAAGGTATAATTTATTAATCTGTTTAATTGTGATTTTTTTATCAAAATTAATTCTGGATATCTCAAGTGAAAATTTTTTCAATTCTTTATTAAATTGATGAATTAAATCAAAATTTTTTTCATTCTTTGAAAATTGAGTTTGAAAATCCACAAAATTTATTTGCTCACCCAAATAATTCTTTTTAATATTCTCAATATGATTTGTTATATCCATATTTTTGTACCAAATAAAATCTTTCGAAAAATTTGGAGCAACTGATCTAACATAACATTGAAATTTTAGATATTTTAAAACATCTAATAAATCAAAATATTTTTTTGATCGAATCCATTCTATGTGTAAAATATTGTCCTCAACCCAATTTCTTACTTTTCTAGTATTTGGACTTAAATATCTCAAATGTTTTTTAAATAATTTCGTTAAGAATTTTAATCTTTTTTCATAACCTAAAATATTATTTTGTTGAATTAAACATACCGAATACAGGTATCTCAATTTTTCAGAAAATAATCCTTGTATATTGCTCATTGTAAACACTAAAGAGCCACCTGGTTTTGTATATTTAAAGATATTCAGCAAAATTTTTTGTGGACTGTCTAAACCTGGCAGCGTGTTTTCTATTATGACTATATCATATTTTTTTTTCGTTTTAAAATCATATATATTTTTTTTAAAAAGTTTTTTATTTTTATATTTTTTTAAATTTTTTTCTAATACTTTTAATGATCTCAGATTTTTTTCAACCAAAGTAATATTTTTTATTTTACAAAACTTTAAAAGATAATAAGCATTATAACCTGTTCCAGGACACAATTCTAAAATACTTTTATCAATGAATTCATTAGGCAATAACCCTAATTTAAAATAAAAATTAAATCTTTGTTTTTTTAATAATTTTTCATTTATATCTCCAAGATTTAATGTAGGAATTAATTTATTCTTTTTGTAATAATCTAAATATCTTACTTTCATTTACTAATTACATACCACAAAAAAATTCAAAAAAAATAAACAATTAAACTTTAAAAATATTTAAAGTATGTAATTATTTAAGATTTTTTATAGGGTTAGTAGGGTAAATTTTTTTTCCAATTATTGTTTTACTAATTTGATAGAGCGTATTTAGTGAAAAGTTCCTCAGATTTTTGATAAATGTCTCTAGGTTTCTTATCATTAGGATTCTTTATCTTTCTAAATTGACTTTCCAAATTACTTATTCGTGTCACTATTTTTGATAATGCATTAATATCTTTACCATATCTTTTAAAGTAATCATTTCTATTGTTTACTTGTTCTTGAGTGTACTCAAAAGAATAAGATTTTTTATTCTTTAAAGCAAATTCTGACAGATTTTTTGACCCAAGTTCATCTATCCATCTTATCATGTCATATTTAAAATCATGTTTTATAATCTCTAAACTCGAGTTATGTTGAAGTAAACTTTCGAGTTTTAAAGTGATGAATATCTTAATTTCTTCTATCTCACTTTCCAATTTGTCGACATTAATATCTCTAAAATGGCTTTTGATATATTTAACTAATTGTTGAGAAATAAATTCTATCCATCCAACTTTTGCCTCTGTAAGACTTTTAGATTTATACTTAAAGATAAGGTTACCACCTCTTTTACCTTCTTTTAAAAGTTTATAATTGTTCTCTTTTCTATAAAATTTTACCAAATCTTTTTCTGACTCCCAAAGTTCATTTTTTGTTTCGTCTTTAAATTCGTTTATAATCGTTTTTACTGACTCTGGAGCCTCATCCATATTTTCATATAAAAAATTTAAAATAGTAGCTGATTTTATATTGTGCTGTTTTGCGTATAAGAAAAATTCTTCATAAGGTTTACCATTATGCAAAGATTCAACCATCAAGGCAATTGACCTTAAAGCAAGGTAATCTTCAAAACTTAAATCTTTAGTAGATATACCAACTTCTTCAAAATCAAATATTTTTTTACCATCGTACTCTCCAAAATTAAGTGGCACTATTCTATACTTTCCTTTGTATTGATACTTTTCCCTAAAATCTGGCCTTTTAAATTCTGTTCCGTATAACATCATTAATGTGTAAATAGTTACAGAGGATGCGTTAGAGTCCAACACTTTATTTAAACCCTCGATGAAAGAATCTTTAGTTTCCCCAGGTAACGGCAGAATTAATTCGGCTTTAGTTGTCCTGCCGGCTGCTCGAAGGTGATTGTTAACTGCCATCATATCTTCGTGACGAATATTTGACCTTCTGATGTTTGACAAAACTGTTTCACTCATTGACTGTAGAGACATATTCACTGAAAACATATTTCCAAGAATACTTGTAATTTCCATTACTCTTTTTTTACTATTTTTTCCTGTAGTAGCCATTACTTGAAGAGGCCAACCATATTTTTTTTGGCTTTCCAATAAATATTCACAAACTAATTTATCTTGTGGGTACATTCCGAAATTCACATCAGCCATGTGAAGATTTGTAATTCCAAGTTCGTTAGCTTTTTTCCCAACATACTCTATCTCTGATTTTACCCTCTCCTGGGAAAATTTATTAAGTTTATGGTAATAGTTAGCACCAGTATGACAGAAAGAGCAGGTGAAAGGACAACCTCTATTAGTCTCTATAAATGGTGTAAGTTTTCCATCAAAAAATTTATCAAGCATACCATTCAGATAAGGTGAAGGAATTTCATCTAAATCTCTTATTCTCTCTAAATAATCGCCATTTATTAGCTGAGGGTTCTTTTCTTTTGTTTTTGGATCGATGAATACACAACCGTCTAGAGGGCTATCAAAAAATTTCTTCAGATTATCTTTAGTATCTAAATAACGTTTGACTACTGTTAAAGCTGAACGCTCACCTTCAAATAAAGCATAGACATCTGTAAAGGGTCTATTTAATAAAAATTCTTTTTGCTGTTCTCTTTCGTGAGGAAAATTTGTTCCTCCCTGGAGCACAATACAATTGGGGTTATATTTTTTTCCTATTTCAGCAAAATACTCTGATAAGTTACTATTCCATGAATAATTACTTAAACCAAGTATATCTGGAGGATCTTTTTTTATACTTTTCAGAAGATCATTTGGATACTTAAACAATTCTATATTTACTTTATTACCTAATTGTTTTTTTAAATAACTTCCAATAAAACCTATGTTTATAGGAATTGTATCAGACACTAAAATTATAGTGTCATAAGTCAAATCACAAAGATAAATTTTTAATGGCTTGGACATAATTTTTTATATTTAAAACATAATATAGAATAATTAAATTTTATCTATGACAAAAAATAACCTAAATTTACTTAAATACTTTACTTTAAATTAACTTTTTCTAATCGGAAACTTTTTTTAAGATTTCGATAAAAGAAACAACGAACTTATAAAAGCAAAAATAAATATAATAATTTTCAATTGTTTATTGTTAACTTCTTTTGATAGCAAGTTTCCTGCTACAATTCCCAGAAAAAGATATAAAAAGTAAGTCCAGTTTATATTTAATGAATAACTTAAACCAAATAAAAAAATGATAGAAAGGTATTGAAACAAAGCTAAAAAAAAATAGAAATATATTATCTGGTACCTAATAAATTTTACATTTTTATAGTCAGATTGAATTATTAGCATTGATAAAAGTGAGCCTCCAGAATTAGTGATACCGTGTACAAACCCAGTTAAAAAAATCATGGATTTTTTAAATTTGTTTAGTAAATCAAAATTTTTATTATTATTTAAAAAAGAAAAAAAAATTACTATCCAAATTACAAAACAAACAAGAAGATTGAAATTTATAAAACTATTAAATTTTTTTAAAAAAAATAAACCAAAGAATATACCAGGTAAGCAAATAAGGAAAAAATAGTTTTTCATTTTATAGTCTATTTTGATATTTTTTTTATAATTACGTAAATAGATTAAATTAATCAGACTATTCATCATAGACAAAGGTAATAACAACGACATAACCTCTACCATTTGAAGACCCATTAACAATAAAATTGGAGTGCCTAAAACTAATATACCTACACCTGCAATCGTTTGAAAAATGGATAATATTATAATTATAACTGATGTAAAATTTATCAAATCTATCATATATTAAGTATTTTAAAGTTTGTTACAAATACACCTAATAATTCTTTTTGCAAATTTATTATTTTGTTCTAAACATATTTAATAAAAAAAAATTAAAATGATTACAAAAAAATATAAAGGCGTTTGGTTTTATGGTCTTGCAGGTTCAGGAAAAACAGTTGCAAGTCAATTTTTAAAAAAAAAAATTAAAAACTCTATAATTCTAGACGGAGATAAGATTAGAAAATTTGTAAGTTTTGATCTAGGCTACACAATCAAAGAGAGAAAAATACAAATTGAAAGAGTTTTTGGATTAGTGAATTTATCATTAGAGTCAAAAATTTTTCCAGTAGTAAGTACTGTTTATATGGACGGAAAAATGAAGCAAAAATTAAGAAAAAAAAAAATCTTTTTAATTAATGTTATAAGAAATCTAAATAATATTAAAAATAGAAAAAAAATTTACAATAAAAACACCCATGACGTGGTAGGTGTCGATATCAAAATGCCTAAAATGAAAAATGAATTCATGATTGAAAATAATAGTTCAATTAAAAAATTTCAAAAAAAATTACAAAGAATAATTTATGAATGATGACGAAGAATACTTAATTTCCTACGCTAATTTAAAAAGTAATTTAATTCAAAAACAAAATAATTTCTTAAAACCTGAACAACTAGATCAATTCTATAAAAATATTGATTTTGGTTTTCCGATATGTGTACCAGATAAAATAAGATTTTTTGATTATAAAAAGGCTAAGTATTTCAATATTAATAAAAAAAAATTTGGCAAAAAAATATTTGGTACTAACAACTTAAACTATATTGGAGTCAAAAAATTTTTTAGATATGGAACCAAGTTTGCTTATAACGTTAAATTGAAGAATAAATATAGCAAAAAAGTAAATAAATACGTTCAAGGTATAGAAATACTTAAAAAAAAAATTCAAAAACTCAAATTAAAAAGAAAAAAAATTTGCGCAATGCAAATTAGAAATGTACCTCACTATGGCCATGAAGCAGTATTTAATTATATTTTATCAAAATTTGGATATCTATATTTAAATCCAATATATGGCGTTAAGAAAAAAAAAGATTTTTCAAATTTATTTATTTCAAAGGCTCTTAATTATATAAAAAAAAAGTTAAAAAATGTGGAATTTGATCCCATCTGGACAAATTTTCATTATGCAGGACCTCGTGAGGCTATACATCATCTTTTGATACGTCAAAAATTAGGATTTGATTATTTTTACGTTGGAAGAGATCATGCGGGGGCAGAAAATTTGTATAAACATGATGCTGCAATTAAGATTGTTAAAAAATTAAAAAAAAAATTCAAAATAAAATCTTTCATTTCAAAAGGTGGTTTCTACTGTGGAAATTGTAATAAATATGTGATTAAAGGCATGTGTACTCATAAAAAACTAAAAAATATTTCTGGAACGGAATTTAGAGAATATATTACAAACAAAAAATTATATAAACACGCAGACAAAAAAATGCAAAAAATTTTATTTAAAATATAAAAATTATGACAAAAATTTTATCCACAATTGGGCCAATTTCATCTGGCGCTAAGAAAATAGATTTTATTTTGAAGAAATCGAAAATTCTTAGATTAAATATGTCTCATAACTCTCTTCATTGGCACAAAAAAAATATAAATTTGATTAAAAAAATAGATCCAGATAAATATATTTTAATTGATATACCTGGAGCTAAACCAAGAACGCTAAATAATAATCCTTTGAATATTAAAAAAGGTCAAAAAGTGACTTTTGCATACAAAATAAAAAATAAAAATATAATACCGATTTCTAACCCACTTCCAAAATTACATAAAAAGAAAATTAAATATTTTTCTGTTTCTGATGGTAATTTCTTATTTAGATTTATAAGTTTAAAAAATAACAAACTTATAGGTATTAGCTTACAAACATTTGACCTACAGTCTAAAAAGGGTTTGAATATTCCGTTTTCAATTTATGATGATACATATCAATCAAAAATTTATATAAATTTTATAAAAAAAATCTCTAATTTAAACTTTGATTGCATCGGTTTAAGTTTTGTACAAAGTGCAAAAATAATAAAAATACTTAAAAATTTAAATAAAAATAAAATATTTATTTCAAAGATTGAAAATTTTCTTGGATATATAAATAGAAAAGAAATTATTAAAGCTAGCGATGCAATCATGATAGACAGAGGCGATTTAGCAGCTGAAGTCGGCAATGAAAAACTCACAGAGTATGTAGAGAATATAATTAAGGACTGTAAATTTTATGGTAAACCAATAATAATTGCTACTGAAAATTTAAATTCTTTAATTGACAATCTTACACCCTCAAAAAGTGATATTTTAAATTTAGACTATTACTTATCAAAAAAAGTAGATTTCATAATGTTAAGCGATGAAACAGCGACTTCTCCCAATTGGAGGAACACAATTAGCTGGCTTTACAAATATTTAAATTATAGAAAAAAGAAAAAATTTAAAATTACAAAATCAATTGAAATTAGTGAAATATTAAATAAATTTGATAGTCATGTACTAGTTATATTTTCAAAAAAAGGTTTTTTTTTAGAAAAATTTAGAGGTGAAAAATTTTCTAAACTAATCTTATTTACTGAAAATAAATATTTAGCAAAAGCTGCAAATTTAAAAGAGAATATCAATTCTTTTTATGTTAAATTTCCTAAATCAAATATAGACAAGTTCTTATTTAAAAATATAAAAAGTAAAAAAAATATTATTTTTAAAAATGATAAATTTGCATTTTTAATCAATGTTACCTTCCCTAGAAAAAACTCTAGGGCAAATACCTTTATAATTTTATCAAAAAAAGATTTTTCATAAATATTTTAGACGCAATTGAATTTTATAATCGGGTCCAATTAAAAAATGGTAAATTTATCTTAAAATTGTTCAAAATACCCTAATTATATAAAAATATAAGCTTGATCGTTCAAATATTGAACGGTATATTGTTCAATAATTGAACATATGAAAAACGATTTAGATCAATTTGAAGTAATGAGAAGGATTGAAAATAATCCAGAAGCCTCACAACGTAAAATGGCAGAAGAACTTGGATTTAGTTTGGGCAAATTGAATTATTGTTTGAGAGCATTAAAACAAAAAGGTTTTGTCAAAATTAGAAATTTTCGAAAAAACCCAAAAAAACTCAACTACATATATGTATTAACCCCTAAAGGGATTGCTGTGAAGACTAAATTAACGATCAACTTTATGAAAAGAAAGATGATTGAATATGATCAGCTAAAGAAAGAGTTAAAAGAGAAAAAATAATGTGGGTAGTAGGAAAAATTAAACAATTTCAGTTAGAAAAAATAAAGAGCAATTTAAAAGAAAAAGAAATTAATGGCTGCAAAATTGATATTTATGCTCCTAGATTTGTTTTTACGAAAAAAGTAAAAAATAAATTTATTAAAATAGAAAAAAAATTACTAGATAATTATGTTTTTTTTAATTTAAATTTTAGTAATTTCGATATTGCCAGCAAATCATTAAAATTTACAAAAGGCCTTAGCTACATCTTGGATAATTTTAAAAGTGACCAAAAGGGAATAAAAAATTTTATAGATAATTGCAAAAATTTTGAAGACGAAAGAGGTTTTATAAAACCATCTTTCTTTTCAATAATAAAAAATTCAAAAGCAAAATTTTTAAACGGACCTTTTTCCAATTTTGTTTTTGAAGTTATAGAAAAAAAAGAAAAAGAAATGAATATTTTGTTAGGTTCTCTTAAAGTAAGAGTTCCTTATGAAAGATTTTATTTAAAAAATATTTAATTCTATTCTTTTCGTTATTACAAAAATGTATACCTTCTTCAAATTAGATGATAAGGAAGTGCGGAGCTATGGAAAATAACATATATCAATTAATTTTGAGCAAATAATTTAAAATGATTAATAATATACTACAATTAAAAAAACCTTTTCTGATTGCAGAAATAGGAATAAACCACAATGGATCGCTCAAACTAGCAAAACAATTAATTGACTTAGCTAAAAGCTCTGGTTTTGATGCAGTAAAGTTTCAAAAACGAAATCCTGATATCTCTACCCCAGAAAACCAGAAAGATAAAATTAGATCAACTCCGTGGGGTGACATGACATACCTTAATTATAAGAAGAAAATAGAATTTAAGAAAGAAGATTTTGATGAGATAGATAGATATTGTAAGAAAAAAAAAATAAAATGGTTTGCGTCTGCTTGGGATTTAGAGAGTCAAAATTTTTTAAGAAAATATAAAAATCGATTTAACAAAGTAGCCTCTGCCATGCTCACTAATGAAAAATTATTACATCAAATTGCGAAAGAAAAAAAAACAACATTTATTTCAACAGGTATGAGCACAATTAAAGACATCGATAAAGCTTTGAGAATATTCAAAAAATACAAATGCAAATATATTTTAATGCATTGCGTTTCTAATTACCCATGTCCCAATGAAAAACTAAATTTAAATGCGATTATAACATTAAGAAAAAAATTCAAATGTGAAATTGGTTATAGCGGACATGAGGCCGATCTATCTCCATCAATATTAGCTTTTTTTTTAGGTTGCAGATATATCGAAAGGCATATAACTTTAGATCGAAGCATGTGGGGCACTGATCAAGCAGCATCACTCTCTGAGTCTGGAATGCAAAAATTACATTCCATATTATCCAAAGCTTCAATAATTTTAGGCGATGGTGTAAAAAAAATCTCTAAAGATGAAAAAAAAATGCTTAAAAAGTTTAAATATTGGAAAAATGAAAAAAATTAAATCTTTAAAAGAACAATTTTATAAAAATGGTTTTGTTAAAGTTGAAAATTTGTTTAACAAAAATGAAGTTAAAAAATTATTAAAAGAAGTTGAAAAAGTTAAAAAAAATTTTTTAATTATTAAAAATCCTAATATGCACTTCACCAAAGATCAAAAATTTAACACTATTCATAATATTAACGAATACATTAAGAAAGGATTTATTTTAAAAATTACTAAAGATAAAAGACTTAAAGATATAGTTGATAGTATTCTTGAAAGTAAAACAAAATTAAGAAATTTAGAATTTTTCTTAAAGCCAGCAAAAACTGGTAAAGCAGCTCCAGTGCATCAAGACAATTATTATTGGAATATTCCAAGCAAGAAAGCCTTAAATGTATGGATTGCTTGCACACAATCAAATTCTAAAAATGGAGGTCTTTATTATTTTAAAAGTTCTCATAAAGAGGGACTAATAAACCATGAATTGTCTCTCCAACCAGGTACGTCACAACAAATTTCCTCTGATTATTTTAAAAGAAAAAAATTTAAAAAAATTTACCCAGATCTAAAACCAGGTGATTGTATTTTACATCATTGTGAAGTGATGCACGGAAGTAAAGAAAATAAATCTAAACTAAATCGAGTAGGTATTGTAATGAGCTATAAAAGTATTAAAGCTAAAATCGATAAAAAAGGCTGGTTTAACTATCAACAAAAGTTGAAAAAAAATAATATTTTAATAAGTAAAATAAATTAATGAAATTTATTTCAGTTATACCTGCGAGAAGTGGATCGAAAGGTCTAAAAAATAAAAATATTTTTAAAATTAATAATAAACCTTTGGTTAATTATACATTTAATGCTGCAAAGAGTTCTTTGATTAAGGATCATTTTGTATTAACTGATAGCTCAAAAGTCAAAAAACTTGCAAAAAAATATTCTATAAATACAGATTATTTTAGACCAAAAAAGCTGTCCACAGATAAAACATCCTTGCCTGAAACACTGCACGATTTCTATAATTGGACATTAAAAAAAAAAATTAAATTTGATTATTTAGTTGTCTTACAGCCAACATCCCCTTTGCGAAATTTTAATGACATAAATAAGTCTTTAACACTAATAAGAAAAACGAAAAACTTAAGTTTATTTAGCATTTCTAGTTCTTTAGAACACCCTTATGAGACCATTAAACTATTTAAAAAAAAAATTTATCATGTATTAAAAAAGTCAAAAAACTTTTACAGAAGACAAGATTTTGATTTTAAATCTTATTTTATTAATGGTGCTATTTATATTATTCACAAAAGCTTAATTATAAAAAAAAAGATGCATAATTTAAAAAAACATAGTCTTTATGAAATGCCAAAAACTAGATCATTAGAAATAAATGACAGAGATGAAGCAATGATTATTGAGTCACTTATTAAAAATAGAAAATATATATGAAATCTTTAAAATCTAAAAATTCTCGTAAAGTTTATTTCAATGGTAAATTTGTAAATGAAGAGGAAGCAAAAATTTCAATTTATGACTCCGCATTAATGTTTGGTGATATGGTTTTTGAGATGACAAGATCTTTTGATGGAAAACAATTTAAATTAAAAGAGCATATAGATAGATTATATACGGGATTAAAAATTCTTAGAATACCTATCAAAATGTCAAAAAAAGAGATGGAACAAGCAGTTAATATGACTATTGAAAAAAATAAAAAACTATTCAAAAAAAGTGATGAGCATAGGATTATGATTGACGTATCTAGAGGTCTTTTGTCAATTTATGATGACGTAGATATAAAAAAAGGAACCAACATAATAATAGCTGACTTTCCTCTAAGCTGGACTGTTCAAAATTGCTCTCATTTATATGATAAAGGCCTAAACCTATGCATTACATCACAACGAGTTATACCAGCACAATTAATGGATCCGAAAATTAAAAATAGAAGTAGAATTTTCTACCTAATGGCAAACATAGAAGTTTCACTAATGAAAGGTAATGATAATTGGGCCTTAATGCTAGATCCAGATGGGTATATAGCAGAGGGAACAGGAAGTAATTTTTTTATGGTTAAAGATAAAGTTATTTACTCTCCAGAGGAAAGAAATATGCTAAGAGGAATATCTATGCAAACCGTAATAGAAGATCTGGCTCCATCTTTAGGTTACAAGGTAGTAAAAAAAAATATTGAACCTTTTGATGTCCACGAGGCAGACGAGGCGTTTATGACTTCTACCCCTTTTTGTATATTACCAGCTGTAACTTTAAATGGTCTTAAAATTGGAAATGGAAAACCAGGACAAGTTACAAAAAAATTATTAAATGCATGGAGTGACTTAGTAGGGGTTGATATAATAAAGCAAATAAAGTCATGGGATAAAAAAGAAAATAATCTTAAAATTTCTCCATACAGATTTAGCAATAATCCTAAGACTAAGGAAATTAACAAGTCTTAATTTATATAAATTTTAAATAGCAAAAACTAATGAACAAAAAAGACTTAATACCTTTTAGGTTCACAATAAAATATTTTTTGAATTAAAATTACTTACGCGTGATCTCGACAAAGTTTTTAAATAAAATTAAGTTTCAGATAAAAGTAATATTACGTATTTTAGATGTACTAATGATTTATATAAGTTATATTATTATTCCAAAGTATACATATCTTTTTTCAACTAGAAAATTATATCCAGCTAAAAAAAATAGGTGGATTAAAAATAAATTTGAACCTTATTTAATTCTAAATAAATCTAAAAAAAAATTTAAAAAAATAAATTTAATAGCTAAAGGTTCTAGTTTTAATTTGAATGATATTAAAAAATTTAAAGATCCCACATTTTTAGTAGGATTTACAAACACTTTAAAAATTAAAAATGGTAATATTATTTATCAACATGGGAAAGAAGATTTTAGATACAAAGGAAGAAGTAGAAATTTAAAATTATTCCAAAAGCAAAATATTTACTACGTAAATTACAATCCATTTTTAGCCGAGTTTCATAAAAATGATAAAGTTTTATTTATAGAAGTTATAAGAAAAAAAACAGACTCAAAGGAATATTTTTGGCCAGGATTAAAAAAATTTAAAAAAAAATTACAAGTAATGAATAAATTTAAGACAATACAAAAAGTAAAAATGGTTGAAAATATTTATAAAAATTATGATATTGAAGAAAAGTTTTTTGCTCCAAGTGGATCTACAGTTCCTACAATATATTATCTGTTAAGTGTCTCAAAAAGAGTAAATGTATATGGATGGGATTTTTATTTTGATAAAAAAATTAAGGAGTATAATTTTTTTTCATTTCTTAAAAATATTTATAAACTTGAGCCTGACACTCGAAGATCATGGAATCATATCGAGTCTTGTTTAATGAACCTTTATTTTGCAAATATTTTGGAAAAAAGAAAAGAAATTTCATTAAAAGGAAATTTATCCGAACTAAATTGCCAAAAAAAATTTATTAACAAATTCGAAAAAGTTATCTTTAAATGATAGAGAAAATAAAGATATACCTTGAAAAAAAAGAAATATTATCATTAAGTTTGATTTTTTTTTCAATAATATTTTCAGCTATTTTAGAAATTATTAGTATAGGAACAATTCCAATTTTTGTTTCCTTAATAATTGATCCACAGCAGGTAACTAAAATATTGCCTGAAATAATAGGAAATGTTATTGAGATTGAGACAAATCAAAGAACTATAATTTTACTTTCGATTTTACTAATTTTAATTTTTTCTTTTAAAAATTTATTTTTATATTTTGTACATTTTTTACAAGCCAACTTTTTTAAAAGATTAAGAATAAAAAAATCAGAAAAGCTTTTAAGTTTCTACTTCTCTCAACCCTACAGTTTCTTTTTATTCAAAGATCCTGCAATAATGTTAAGAAGTCTCACCAGTGATCTTGATTTAGCAAATAATTATATAATAGCTTTATTAAATATTGCTAGAGAATTTCTAATTATAAGCTTAATTCTTATTACTTTATTTTTTGTAAATTTTAAAGTAAGTGCTCCTGTAATTTTTGGTTTGGGGCTTATTTCTTATTTGATATATAATTTTTTTAAAAAAAAACTCTCAGACTTAGCCAAAATAAATTTTAAACAAAGAGGAGAACAGATAAAAATTGTAAATCAAATATTTTATAATATTCAAGATATTAAAATTCTATTAAAAGAAAACTTTTTCTTTAAATTTTTTAATGAAAGTCTAGTCAAAATTAAAAATACAGATTTTTTTAATGAAATGTTTTTAAAAGCGCCAAGATTAATCTTTGAAATAGTAGCTGTTTCTTCTGTCGCTAGCATAATTATTTTTTATGTACTAATGGACTTAGATTTAACAAAATCTTTACCATTTTTATCTTTGTTTGTTATATGTTTTATAAGGATAATACCTTCAGCTAATTTAATAATTCAAGGCTTTACTATTTTAAGAAAATCAGAAGTTTCATTTAATTCAATAATAAAAGAATTTAATATGATTAAGCAAATTTCACCAACTCAAGAAAAAAATAAAATCATTAAAAAAGAAAATATAAACTTTAAAAGTTTAGAGATAAAGAATTTAAATTTTTCATATCTAGGAAGCAATAAAAAAACTTTAAATAATATTAATTTGAAAATTTTTAATAACACCTCCGTTGGAATTATTGGAAAAACTGGCTCAGGAAAATCAACATTAATTAAACTTATATTAGGGTTGTTACACCCATCAAGTGGTAGTGTTTTGGTTAATGACAAAGAAATTAAAAAAAATATTAATAATTGGTATCAAAATATTGGCTATGTGCCACAAACAGTATTTCTCACAGACGATACAATTAAAAATAATATTGCCCTAGGTCTGAAACCTAATGATATAGATGACAAGCTAATCTGGAAATCTTTAAAATTAGCTGGGCTGGACAAGTTTGTCAAAGAGTTGCCGAAAAACATTAATACATTTGTAGGTGCTCACGGTATAAGATTATCAGGAGGCCAAGTACAAAGAATAGGTATTGCCAGAGCATTATTTTATGATCCGCAAGTAATAATTTTAGATGAGGCAACTAGCTCATTAGATCAAATTACTGAAAAAAACATTTTAAAAGATTTCAATAACTTTAAAGAACATAAATGCATAATAAAGGTTTCACATAGACTTTCATCTTTAAAATTTTGTGATGAGGTTTTTTTAATTGAAGATGGAATGATAAAAGACCAAGGAAAGATAGATGATCTTATTCTACGTAATGAAGCAATTAAAAAATAGGCGTAAAAATTTCTTATGAAAAAGTGTATTGTAACAGGCGGAGCAGGTTTTATAGGGAGCAATCTTGTAGAAAAATTAATTAACTCAAATTATAAAATAAACATAATTGATAACCTAAGCACAGGATTAAAATCAAATTTAAAAACTTTTGAAAAAAAAATTAATTTTTATGAAAAAGATATCTCAGATATTGAGCAGTTAGATGATATAATATTTGAAGATGTTGACTACATCTTTCATCTTGCTGGTCTTGCTGATATAGTTCCTAGTATAGAAAATCCAGAAAAATATTTTAAATCAAATGTATTGGGGACATTGAATGTCTTACAAAAAAGTAAAAAACATAAAGTAAAAAAATTTATATATGCTGCTTCTGCTAGCTGTTATGGAATACCAAGAAAATTTCCAATAACAGAAAAATCTGAAATAATAACTGAGTATCCATATGCATTAACTAAAAACCTTGGAGAACAAATGGTTATGCATTGGGCAAAAGTTTATAAAATTCCTTATATTTCTCTTAGATTTTTTAATGCTTACGGTCAAAGATCTAGGACTACAGGAGCTTATGGAGCAATGTTTGGAGTTTTTTTGGCACAGAAACTAAATAAGTTACCCTTAACAATAGTTGGAGACGGGAGTCAAACCAGAGATTTTATACATGTTAATGATTTAGTTGATGCAGTTGTGAAAGCTGCAGAGCATCCAATAAAAAATGAGATTTTTAACGTAGCAAGTGGAGTGGAGACTTCTGTAAATACTATAGCGGATATAATTGGCGGTAAAAAAATTTTAATTCCTAAAAGACCAGGGGAACCAGATAGATCCTTGGCTGACATTTCAAAAATTAAAAAATTAATTGGATGGAAACCGCAAATAAGTATAAATGAAGGTGTGAAGATGTTATTGAAAGATATCGAGCAATGGAAAAATGCTCCAATATGGACTCCAGAAACAATAGAAAAAGCAACAAGGCCTTGGTTCCAATATCTAAAAAAATAAATGATAAACAAAATTAAAAGTATCGAAGAAATTAAAAAAATCCTTAATAGAAATAAAAAAAAAGTAGTTCTATGTCATGGTACTTTTGATCTTTTACATCTTGGGCATATAAACCATTTATCAGAGGCAAAAAACTTTGGAGATATACTTGTAGTTTCAGTAACATCAGATAAATTTGTAAATAAGGGGCCTGGCAGACCATTTTTTACCTCAAGACAGAGAGCCGAAGCACTTTCAGCCTTAAAGCAAGTTGATTATGTTACTATTAATAAAGATTTTACCTCAACAAAAATTATTAGATTTTTAAAACCTAACATCTATTGCAAAGGACCAGATTATAAAGACAATAAAAAAGACACAACAGGAGAAATTAAAAATGAAATTTTGGCAACTAAAAGTATACGTGGAAAAATAATTTACACAACTGGGTCAACTTTTAGCTCAAGTAAATTAATAAATAGTTTTAGGGGTAATATTTCAAAATCACAAAAAAATTCAATTAACAAAATAAATATTAAATACTCTTTTTCCAAGATTAAATATTTAATTGATAAATTAAAGAATTTAAAAGTTCTTGTAATTGGGGAAACAATAATTGATGAGTACAATTTTTGTGAAGCTTTGGGTAAATCAGGTAAGGACCCATTTTTAGTTTTTAGAGATATTAAAACCGAACAATACCTAGGGGGCGCTGTTGCAATTTCTAAACATCTCTCACAATTTTGTAAAAAAATAAAACTGCTAAGTGTTTTAGGAGAGAAAAAAGAGTTTTTAGGAGAAATTAAAAAAGGAATTCCAAAAAATATTAATTACGAATTTATAACCAAAAAAAACTCGCATACGATATTAAAAAAAAGATATATTGACAATTTAAGCTTAAACAAAGTTTTGGGTATTTATAAGCTTAACGATGACCCTTTAGCAGTAAAAGAAGAAAATATCTTAAACAAAAAACTTAAAAAAATAATTAAAAAATTTGATTTAGTGATAGTTTCCGATTACGGTCATGGTTTTATTTCTAAAAAAAGTGCGAACATAATTTGTTCAAATTCCAAATATCTCGCAGTTAATGCACAAATTAATGCAGCAAATATTGGGTATCATAGTATGAAAAAATATAAAAATTGTGATTGTGTAATAATAAATGAAAGGGAAATAAGACAAGAATTTAGAGATAAAAATGAAAAAATCGAAAATTTAATGAAAAAACTTTCTTTCATTCAAAAAATTAAAAATCTAATTGTTACAAGAGGCAATGAGGGTTCAGTTTTATTTAATAAAAATAAATTTTATTATTCCGATGCTTTTGCTAAAAAAGCCGTAGATAAAATTGGAGCTGGAGATGCAATGTTATCATTAGTTTCGTTAGGTCTAAAAAAAGGGTTATCTAAAGAATTATCTTTACTTTTAGGCTCTGTGGCTGGAGCTCAATCAGTTGAAGGACTTGGAAACAAAGAAAGTATCCAAAAAATAAAAATTGTTAAAGCTTTGGAGCATATACTTAAATAGTAAGATGAATAAAATTTTAATTACAGGAGGAGCTGGGTATGTAGGAGCTATTTTAGTCCCATATCTTTTAGAAAACAACTACAATGTAACAGTAGTAGATTTAATGATTTACGGAATTAATGTCTTAAAAAAACATCCAAATCTTAAAATTATTAAGGGTGATATCAGAGACAAAGATCTTTTAAAAGAAATTTTACCTGGCCACAAAACAGTAATTCATCTAGCTTGTATATCTAATGACCCAAGTTTTGAACTAAATCCAAAACTAGGTAAATCTATTAATCTTGATGCATTCACTCCTTTAGTTGAAATAGCTAAAAAAAATTCTGTTGAAAGATTTGTTTATGCCTCTTCTTCATCTGTGTATGGCATAAAAGAAGAAAAAGATGTGCATGAGGACATGTCTCTAGAACCACTAACAGATTATTCAAAGTATAAAGTTGCTTGCGAGATTATATTAAAAAAACATGTGTCAGAAAATTTTACACCAATTATAATTAGGCCAGCAACAGTATGTGGATATTCACCTAGACAAAGATTAGATGTGGTGGTGAATATTTTAACTAATTTGGCTTATCACAAAAGAGAAATTAGTGTTTTTGGAGGAAATCAATTGAGACCGAATATTCATATCTATGATATGGCCAGAGCTTATAAATTTTTAATTGAAGCAGATAAAAGTTTGGTATCTGGAAATACTTTTAATGCAGGCTATGAAAATCAAACTGTAAACCATTTAGCGTCTTTAGTAAAAAAAGTAATTGGAGATGATATAAAAATTAAAAATATACACTCTAATGATAATCGCTCATATCACATATCTTCAAAAAAAATTGAAAAAATACTTGGTTTTAAAACAGAAAAAACTATTGAAGATGCTATTATTGATTTAAAAAACGCATTTATTTCAAAAAAATTGATCAATACTCTAGAAGATGAAAAGTACTTTAATATTAAAAGAATGAATAACCTGGAGCTCAAATAAATTATGACTTTTAAAAAACTTGAACAAAAAGCATTAGAATTGAGACAAAAAACTTTTGATGCTTTTGTTGAAAAGGGAGAAGCCCACCTAGGCGGAAGTTTTTCTATGATAGAAGTTCTTTTATTTGTATATGAAAATTTTTTAGAAAAAAAAGATAAATTTATTCTTAGTAAGGCTCACGCATCTTTTCCGTTATGTATTTTGCTTAAAGAAAAAGGTTTCAACACAAAAATAAAAACACATTTAGAAATAGATGAAAAAAGTGGAATTAATTGTACCACTGGAAGTCTCGGACACGGTTTACCAATTGCAACAGGCATGGCATTTGCAAGAAAAAAACTTAATAAAAAAGGAAAAATTGTTGTTTTAATTAGTGATGGAGAATGCCAGGAAGGGACCACTTGGGAAAGTTTATTAATAGCATCTAAACATAAGTTAGATAATTTATTTATCATTATTGATTATAATAAATTACAAGCCTTATCCAAGTTACAAGATGCTTTACCATTGAATAATTTATTAAAAAAATTTCAATCTTTTAATTGTAATTGTGTTGAAGTAAAAAATGGTCACAATTTTAAATCTTTAGAAAAGGCTTTTAAAAAAATTAAGAAATATGAAAAACCTAATGTTATTATAGTTAACACAATCAAAGGTAAAGGAATTAAAGAGTTTGAAAACGATACTGTTTGGCATGCTAGACAACTAAAAGGAAAAGAAATTGATATAGGGAAAAAAAGATTAAAATTAAAATAATGAGAAGAAAATTTGGTCAAACAATCTGTGATTTAGCAAAAAAAGATAAAAACATTGTCTTGCTTGTAGGAGATATTGGTTATGGCATTTTTGATAAATTTAGAAAAGAATATCCTAAAAGATTTTTTAATTTGGGAATATGCGAACAAAGTTTAATCAGCGCTGCCTCTGGTATGGCATTAGAAGGATTAAAACCTTGGGTATATACAATAACTCCTTTCTTAATAGAAAGACCATTTGAACAAATTAAATTAGATATTAATCAGCAAAACGTTAATGTTAACCTTGTAGGTTTTGCAGATTATCCAGAATTGGGACCAACCCATGCTGAATTAGATGCTGAAAAATTAATGAGTTTATTTAAAAATATAAAATCTTTTTTTCCTAAAGATAGTGAAGAGACGCAGAAAGCAGTTTTAGAATGTTATGATAACAATGGTCCAAATTTTATTAGTTTAAAGAGCGATAAATCTATAGGAAGAAAATGGTGATAAATGAGTAATTTTTTATCAAAGGAAGAGCAAAAAATTTCTAACGAATTCAAAAAAAAAGGATACGTTATTAGAAAAATTAAAGATGTAAATTCACTTTCAAAAATAAGAAAATTATTTATTAAATCCATAAAAAAAAATGTTAGTGGAGCACAAAAATATAAAAATGATAATGATATACTTAATTATATTCACAAAAGTATTGAAATAAAAAAACTTAATTCCTTTAGATTAAAAATTATTAATGACATCAATAAATCAAAAAATATAAGAGAGTTATACTATAAAATTTCAAGACCAATACTCGACAAGATTTTAGGAAATGAATTGTCTATGCAAATTAGAATTAATTTAAGCATACAACTCCCAAAAGATGATAGTTCATTGCTTCCAATACATTCTGATGTATGGTCAGGTGACTCACCGTTCGAGAGTGTAGTTTGGCTTCCATTAGTTAATTGCTATAGAACAAAATCAATGTATATTTTACCTCCTTCAAAATATAGCAAGATCAAAAATATATTTTTGAAAAAAAAACCTTCATCAAGTGAACAAATTTTTAAAAAAATAAAAAAAGATTTAATTTGGATTAAAATTAAATATGGTGAAGTATTAATATTTAATCAATGTTTGCCTCACGGAAACACAGTGAATTTAGAAAACGAGTCTCGGTGGTCACTAAACTGTAGATTTAAAAGTATATTTTCACCCTACAGAGATAAAAAGATTGGTGAGTTTTTTGAACCTATAACATTAAGAGCTATTTCGGGACTAGCCATAAATTACGACTTACCTAAAATTTCATGAAAAATGTAAGAGGATATAATTTTAGTAGATCTTTTATGGGTGAGAGAGTGCCACAACATATACAAAATATTATTATAAAAGATTTTTGTCAAAAAAATAATTTTAATTTTTTATTAAGCGTTACGGAATATTCAATGAAAAACTCATTTTATATTTTAAATCAATTATTAAATAATTTAAATAATTTAGAAGGAATCGTTGCGTATAGCGTTTTCCAAATGCCATATGATAATTTAAAAAGAAAAAAAATATTTAATACAATATTAAAAAAGAAAAAAAAAATCTTTTTTGCATGCGAAAATTTAAAGATATCAAATAAAAAAGATATTGATAGAATTGAAAATATATGGAATCTAAAAAAAATTTCTTTTAAGTGTCCAAAATCTGAAGAATTTAGATAAAATGTTAAAAAACTTTATTTCTAATTTACATAATTCTACAAAAAGAAAATATCTAAAAAGAATGATAAATAATAAAGTTTTATGTATGAAAGAAGCAAAAAAATATTCAAAAAACTATTGGGATGGAGACAGAAAATTTGGGTACGGAGGATATAAATATATACCTGGAAGATGGAAGGGAGTTGCTCAAAAACTTATCAAACACTACAAATTAAAGTCAGGATCAAAAATTTTGGACGTAGGTTGTGGTAAGGGTTACCTCCTTTTTGAAATGCTAAAAATTATTCCTGATTTAGAAATTCATGGTTTTGATGTTTCTACATATGCATTAAAAAAAAATTTTAAAATTAAAAATTTAAAAATTTTTAGGCATAAAGCAGAAAGTAAATTTCCATATAAAAACAAAACTTTTGATCTTGTAATCTCGATAAATACTCTTCATAATTTAAAAATATTTGAATTAGAAAAAGCAATTAAAGAAATTAACAGAGTAGGTAAAAAAAAGTATATTGCAGTAGAAAGCTTCAAAGATGAAAGACAATTATTTAACCTTCAGTGCTGGGCTTTGACTTGTCAAACTTTTTTTAGTTATGATGAATGGAAATGGCTTTATAAAAGTCTGAAATATAACGGTGATTATGAGTTTATCTATTTTAATTAATACCGGTCATTTAAAGTTCAATGAATAAAAAATTTTCATACAAAATAGATAAGTCAGGTAAATCTGATGCAATTTTTGTTAATTCACGATTTCAAATAAAGAACAAAGATATAATTAATCTTAAAAAAAAAGGAAAAAATAAAAGCATACTAAGACTTTGCTTGCATAAAAATAAAAAATCAAGTTTACATTGTATGCTTTTATATTTGAAAAAGAAAAATCAAAATTTAATCCATTCCCATAAAAACAGAGATGAAGTCTATATTTTGATAGAAGGTAAAATGAAAATTAAAATTTTTGATAAGAAAAAAAGACTAAAAGAAGCATTTATTCTTGATAAAAAAAATCCTATTTATTTTATGAATAAAAAAGTTATTCATTTGACAGAGTCAATTACAAATCATTGTATTTTTTTAGAAGTAAGAAAAGGACCCTTCATCCGCAAGGATACTCAATTTTATTAAATTCATGAAAATTTTAAAAAATTTAACAAAGTGCAGAGTTTGTTTTTCAAAAAAATTGATAAATGTGATAAATTTTAAACCTATGCCAATTGGAGAAGATTTTAATTATTTACCTAAAAAAAATCAAAAAAAATATAACTTAGATGTATTGCTTTGCAGAGAATGTGGTTTAACGCAAATTAAACAAATTATTAATCCTAAAATTTTATATAAAAAATATTTATATCAAACTAAAACTTCCGTAGAGTTAAAAGATCACTTTAAAGATTATGCCAAGAGTGCAATTAAATTGTTTAAAAGAAAAAAAAATACTTTGTCCGTTTTAGATATAGGGAGTAATGATGGAAGTCTATTAAATTTTTTCCAAAGAGAAAATTGTAAAGTAATAGGAATTGAACCAGCTAAACATATTGCAAAAATAGCTAATAAAAATAATATTTTTACAATCAATGCTTATTTTAATAATAGTTCTGTTGTCAAAGTAAAAAAATTATTTGAAACACTAGATCTAATTTGTGCAAATAATGTTGTAGCAAATATAGATAATATTCATTCCTTACTTAAAAATGTAAAAAAACTATTAAGAGAAGATAGTATTTTTATTTTTGAAACTTTTTATTTACTTGATGTCATAAACAATAAAGTTTTTGATTTTATTTATCATGAGCACTTAACTATATTTTCCTTAAGGCCTGTAAAAAAATTATGTGACATACATAATTTACAAATTATAGATGTAAAAAGAGTTAAAACTAAAGGTGGATCAATCAGGTTCTATATTAAGAAAAAATCAAAAAAAAATAAAATAAATAATTCTTTAAATATTATAAAAAGCACTGAGAAAAGATTCAAAATTTACAAAGAAGAGACCTTTTTAAATTTATCAAAACATATTTATGAAAATAAAAAAAAATTAGCAATACTAATATCAAAAATGAGTCTTGAAGGTATTAAGTTTGTTGGAGTAGGAGCTTCAATTAGTTGTATTACGCTAATGTATCAATTAGGTATGGAGAAAAAAATAGATCTATTGATTGATGACAATAAGTTCAAAGAGGGTATGTACTCTCCCGGAAACAATCTTAAAATTTACAATCCAAAGAAAATTAATTACAAAAATAAATATATATTTCTTGTATTAGCGTGGAGATTCAAAAAATTTTTTTATAAAAAGTATAAGCAAAAATTTAAAAACAATCTAATCGAAGTGTGGCCGGAAGTAAAAACTAATTATAAAAAATCCATATGAAAAAAAATACACTGATATTTGGTGGAACGAAAGGTATAGGGCAAGTTATTGCTAAACGCCTTAAATCAAGAGGTGATAATGTTATAAATTTTGCAAGGTCTATTTCTGAAAATAAAAAAAACATAAAGATAGATTTGTCAAACGAATTATCTATAGCGAATTCTCTTAAAAAAATTAATTACATTAAAAAAATTGATAATATAATATTTAGTCAAAGATATAGAGGTACAAACTGGAAGGAAGATTTTCAAGTATCTGTTTTTAGTATTGATCAAATTTTAAAGATTTTAAAAAACAAAATATCGAAAAATGGTTCAGTTATATTAATCAGCTCGATCTCTAATAAAGCCATTGTTCATGACCAAGAACTCGCTTATCATTTAACAAAAAGCTCACAAGAGCAAATGATAAAATATTATGCAGTGAGATTAGGTAAAAAGAAAATTAGATTTAATTGTGTATTACCTACAAAATTAATTAAACCTGAAAACTCGAAATTTTTTAAAAAGGAAGTAAAGGGCAAAAAAATTTATAAAATAATTTCAAAAATTACACCATTAAATAAAATGAGCGAATCTTCTGATGTTGCGAAAGTTGTTGAATTCTTAACCAGTGATAATTCAAGTTATCTTACAGGTTTGTCTATACCTATAGATGGTGGGGCAGCACTTCAAAGTCCTGAGTCTATAGTCAAGATATTGAAATGATTGAGAAAACTTTACTAGATTATAAAAAAAATTCTATTCAAGCAATTTTACAAAAATTATTTTTAAAGATATTAAAAACAATCTCATCAAAATATTATGAGAGAAACAAAAATTTTTTCAGAAATTTTCTTAATAGCATTAAAAAAATTTTAAAGAATATTTTTTTATATATTTTTTTAAGGGTAAAATATCCAATTTATTATAGGTTGCCTCTAAATCATTTAAATCATTTCGATAAATTTAAATATTTTTCAAAAATTCTGATAGAAAATAAAATAAACTTCTTTTTGTTAGGAGGGACACTATTAGGCGCAATTAGACAAGAGTCTTTTGCAGGAAGACCTACAGACATTGATATTGGAATTAAGTCTGACTATGAAAAAAAATTAAAAAAATTATTTAATAAAATTCTTAAAAACGGTGGGATGAGAATTAAACTTATCACTTTAAAGGATAAAACTAGAAAATATCAAATAATTTTTAAGTCAGTGCTTATAGACATATCCATAATCAAGAAACTAAAATATAAAAAAAAGATTTGTTGGATTGGAGACTCAGACGACAAAAAAACAATCAAATTTAGCAATACTTGCCTACAAAAATTAATTTCAACAAAACTTTACGGAAAATCTTTCTTATCTCCTTCTAATCCAGAATTTTATTTAAAACAAAAGTATGGAAGTAATTGGAGAGTTCCAGATAAAAAACAATTTCTCTGGAAAAAGATAAATTGATAACAATGAATTTTCTAAGAAAACAATTTTTAGATATTAGCAGGGGAGGAATAAAAGTTTTATTTTCAAAAATATTATTATTTTTTAAATATTTAATTAATTTACCATTATACTTTTTGAGCTTTATTATTGTAATTATTTTAAGAATAATAAGTCCAATTTTAGTCATTAGACTAGGTCAACTACCATGCATTAATTTTGGAGATTTTTTAATGTTAACATCTTTATATGTTTGTAAGAAAAAACTAGATATTGAGCAGCCAAAAAAAATTTTTTTTGACATCATATATATCTATAACCCAAGTAATTTTTATAACAAATATTTAGAAAAAATGTGGTCTAAAGAATTTAAGATTTATAAATCTTCGATTTTTCATAAGATTAATCAAGTTAATCGCCTTTTACCTAATTCAGAAAATCACTCTATTAGCCTTTTTTCTAATGGAAGAGAAAATGATGTAGATAATTTGATTGCTCAACATCAGCCTTTAACTTTTAGTAATAAAGAAATTGAAGCAGGTACTATAGAATTAAAAAAGCTTGGTATAAATTTTCCTTATGATCGTTTTGTTTGTTTAGCTGTTAGAGATCAAGAGTTTACAAAAATGAAAATGAAAAATGTAAATTTTTCATATGAAGATTATGAGTATAGAAATGATGACATTAATGATTTCTTAGAGGGTGCAGAAGAGTTGACAAAAAAAGGCTATTTTGTTTTAAGAGTAGGTCGAATAAATCAGAAACTTCTTAAGTCAAAAAATAAGAAAATTATTGATTATGGAGCAAGCGAAATTAGATCAGATTTTATGGATCTTTTTTTAGGAGCTAATTGTCATTTTTGTATTTCGAGTGGTTATGGATTTGATTATTTGCCTTATATATTTAATAAACCGATTGGTGTCTTGGAATTTCCATTAGGTGAAGCAAGAACTTTTAGTGATAAAATAACTATTCTGCCACGTAAGTATTACTCAACTTCTCAAGCAAAATATCTATCAATTAATGATATTTTTAAAGAAAAAATAGAATTTGAAGGTAACAGCAAATTACTAAAAAATAAAAATATTGTGATAAAAAAATTTAATTCAAATGAGATAAGAGATTTTATGCTTGAAGTAGAAAAATATTCAAATGAAGAAAATTTTGAAAGAGACGCATATTTTTCTCAAGCGCAATCAGAATTTGAAATGAAATTTAAGAAACTTTTTAATAAAGAAAGATATTTAGCAGAAAAAAAAAAACCAATTAAAAAAATTCATGGTAATAAAATTAAATCAATAATAAGTAAAAGCTTTTTAAAAACTAACAATAATTGGTTAAATTGAAAAAATTAATAATAATTGGATCTGGCTCGAAAATTTCTAATAATATTTCTATTGGGAAAAATTGTGTAATTGGCTACGGAAAAATTATTAAAAAAAATTTAAAAGCTAATATATTAATCAAATAGTATGAAAAAAACTCTTATTATAGCCGAGGCGGGCGTAAATCATAATGGGGATATAAAGAAAGCAATTAAACTTGTAGATGCTGCGAAAAATTGTGGAGCCGATGTAATTAAATTTCAAACATACTCCAGCAATGAAATTACAACTCCTAACGCACCTAAAGCGAAATATCAAATCAGTAAAGGTTTAAAAAATAAAGAAACTATGAATCAAATGCTAAAAAAATATGAATTGTCTTATAAGAATTTCGAATTTTTAAACAAATATTGTAAAAAAAAAAAATTGAATTCTTATCATCTGGCTTTGATATTGGTAGCATATTATTTTTAAAAAAACTTGGAATGAAACGATACAAGATTCCTTCTGGTGAAATTAACAATTATCCATTATTAGAATTAATATCAAAATTGAAAAAAAAAGTTTTATTATCTACAGGGATGAGTACGTATAGTGAAATTGCTTCAGCCTTCAAAATACTAAAAAAAAATATCAACAAAAACAAAATTACTATAATGCATTGTAATTCAGCTTATCCCACTCCTTTTAGGGACTCCAATTTATTGACTATAAAAAAATTAAAAAAGATGTTTAAAATCTCAGTAGGTTATTCTGATCATACAATTGGTTACGAAGCTTGTATTTCTGCTGTAACTCTTGGCGCATCAATAATTGAAAAACATATTACTTTAAATAACAATTTATCTGGGCCAGATCACAAAGCAAGCCTTGACCCAATCAATTTTAAAAAAATGGTTAAATACATTCGAAATATAGAAAAAGGTCTTTTTGAAAAAAAAAAAATTTCTTTAAGTGAAAAAAAAAATATTAAGTATGCAAGAAAATCTATTTTTGCTAAAAAGTTGATTAACATAGGTGATCGTCTCTCAATAAAAAATCTAGTCATAAAAAGACCCGCTGTTGGTCTTTCGCCTATATATTGGAATAAAATTATTAAATTAAAAGCAGTAAAGAAATACTTAAAAAATGAAAAAATATCAAAAAAAAATTTGTATAATATCAAGCGGTAGAGCTGATTACGGATTATTAAGAAATCTAATTAAAAGATTATCAAAATCTAAAAAATTTGAATATCATTTATCCGTTACTGGAACACATCTCAGCGTAAAACATGGAACTACTATTAAAGAGATTTTAAAGGATAGAGTAAAAGTAAACTCTAGATTAAAAACTTTGGATGATGCTGATAATGATTTAGGAATTGCAAAAGCTTTTTCATCAGGTGTAGTAAAATATTCAAAATTATTCAGAAATTATCGACCAAATTTAATTGTAATTTTAGGAGATAAATTTGAAATTTTATCTGTAGCAGTTGCAGCAACATTAAATAAAATTCCAATTGCTCATATACACGGCGGAGAAGAAACTATTGGAGCAATAGATAACGTCATTAGACATAGTATTACAAAAATGTCTCATATTCACTTTACATCTACAAAACAATACAAAAACAGAGTTCTTCAGATGGGGGAAAACCCAAAGCATGTTAATCATGTTGGCGCCTTAGGTTTGGAAGACATCAATAACTTCAAATTTAAATCTAAAAATTATTTTAAAAAAAAATATAATATAGACTTTGAAAAAAAAACTATTTTAATTTGTTTTCATCCGGTAACACTAGAGTCAAATAAAACAAAAATATATATAAAAAAAATTTTATCTGCTATTAAAATTTTTAAAAATATAAATATAATTTTTACTGCTCCAAACGCTGATAATGGACATAAACAAATAAACAAAGAAATTAATACATTTGTAAAAAAAAATAAAAATTGCTACTATATTAAATCATTTGGTAGAGATGATTATTTATCATGTCTAAAATTATCAAGTATAATTATAGGAAATTCATCAAGTGGAATAATTGAGGCCCCTAGCTGCAAAACAATATCTATTAATTTAGGTAATAGACAAAAAGGAAGGATTAAATCAAAGTCTGTTATCGATTGTGAAATTGAAACAAGAAAAATTCAAAAAGTTTTGAATAAAAAATTAAATAAAAATGTTGATAATATTAGGGATTATTTTTATAACCCATATTTTAAAAAAGATAGTTCTAATAAAATTTTAAAAGTACTAGAAAAAACTGATACTGAATATTTAATCAAAAAATCTTTTTTTGATATAATTAAAATATGAAAAATATATTTATTCCACCATCGACTAACATTTTATCAGCAATGAAACTCTTAACAACGTCAACTTCAAGATGTTTGATTGTTACTGGAAAAGATAATTATTTTTATGGAACTTTAAATGATGGAGACCTAAGAAGAGGAATTCTGAAAGGTTTGTCGGGAAAAGACTCCATCCAATCTCTTTACCAAAAAAAACCAACTATAATTTTTGAGGAAGAATTTTCTTTAGATTTAGCAAAAAATTTGATGAGAAAAAGTCTTCTACCCGTTTTACCAGTGCTAAATAAAAAAAAATTAGTTGTAAATTATCTCACTTGGAGTGAAGTTTTTGGAATAAAAAAAGATAATTCTCTTAAAAATATTGATTTTATCATAATGGCTGGTGGAAAAGGAGTTAGACTTTCTCCGTTTACTAAAGTTTTACCGAAACCCCTATTACCAATAGATGAAAAACCAGTAATAGAACATATAATAGAAAAATTTACAAATCGTGGAGGAAAAAATTTTAATATTACAGTAAATTATAAAAGTTTACTTTTAAAATCATATTTTAAAGAATTAAAACCTAATTATAAAGTTAGATTTTTTGAGGAAAAAAAACCCATGGGAACAGTTGGGGGTTTAAGTTTTCATAAAAAAAAATTAAAAAAAAATGATATTTTTCTATGTAATTGTGATGTTATTATTAACGCAGATCTATCTGAAATTTATAAGTTTCATCTTGATAAAAAAAATGATTTTACAATAGTTGCCTCCACAAAAAGCTATGAAATACCTTATGGTATTTGTCATATAAACAAATCAGGTAAATTAATTAAAATAGAAGAAAAGCCTAAGTCTAAATTTTTTGCAAACACTGGCCTATATATCTTCAAGCCAAAGATTTTAAATTTAATACCCAAAAATAGCTTTTTTCATATGACTCAATTAATTGAATTGGCCAAGAAAAAAAAATTTAAAGTGGGTATTTGCCCTATAACTGATAATGACTGGGTTGACATAGGTCAGCTGACTAATTATAGTAAATACATTAGACTTTAAATCCTTAATTTATGAAACAAAAAATACTTTTCGCAGTTTACGATAACGGTTCTTACGACCATGTTTTCCCCATGGGATTTGGTGCTTTAGCTGCGGTTTTAAAAAGAGATGGTCATGAAGTTGTAGTTTGGAGTCAAGATATGCATCACTGGCCAGATGATAAACTCAGAACTTATTTAGATGAGAATAAATTTGATGTTGTAGTTTTAAGTATAATCGCAGGATATTACCAATATCAAAAAGTTAAAGGTTTATCAAAAGCGATTAATGCTTCAAAACAGAGACCATTTTTTATTATGGGAGGTTATGGCCCAACTCCTGAACCTGAATTTTTTTTAAAAAAAACTGGTGCAGACGTAGTTGCTTTGGGTGAAGGAGAAATTACAATTTGTAAACTCATGGAAGAGTTGGCTAAGCAAAAAGAAAAAACTGGCAGCTATGCTTCAGGAGAATGGTTACAAGAAGTTCCAGGTGTGGCTTGGTTAGAACCAACACAGGGCGGAAAGCTGAAGAAAACACTAAGAGCTCCATTAGTTCATGACTTAGATAGTTTACCACCAATACCTTATGAATTATTTCCAATGGAATATTACCGGATGGTAAGATATCCAAATATTAAGCATACAGACTTTGCTTTTCCACTAATGTCTGCAAGGGGCTGTTCTTTTAAATGTACGTTTTGTTATAGAATGGATCCTGGATATCGTGTTAGGTCACCTAAAAATCTCTTGGATGAAGTTGAGATGTTATATAATAAATACGGAATTAATTATATTTCATTTCAAGATGATTTGTTGATGTCTTCCGTAAAACATACAGAAGATGTGTGTAAAGAATTTTTAAAAAGAGATTTAAATATTGAATGGTCGTGCAACGGAAGACTAAATTATTGCAGTGAAGAATTATTACAATTAATGAAAGATGCCGGATGTACTTTTATAAACTACGGTATAGAGAGTATGGATCAAACAGTTCTAAATAATATGAAAAAAGGATTAAGACCAGACATGATTGAACAAGGTATTAAAGATACTTTAAAAGTAGGTATAAGTCCTGGTCTAAATTTTATATTCGGAAATAAAGGTGACAATAAAGAAACAATTAAAAAAGCTGTAGACTTTCTTTTAAAGTACGATGATTTCGCTCAGAAAAGAACAATTAGACCAGTAACGCCTTATCCTGGATCGCCACTTTATTATGATGCTATTGAAATGGGATCAATTGATAAAGATAATCCGGCTGAAGATTTTTATGAAAGAAAACATTTAAACTCCGATTTAATATGCACTAACTTTACTGAACTTTCAGATGATGAATTTTATGAAGCTTTAAAGTGGGCGAATACTACTTTGATGAAAAATTACTATGATAAACAACGTGATGGTACTATTGCACAAATCGATAAATTATATGGAGAAAAAGACGTTACTTTCAGAGGATTTAGACATGGTGATGGTAGCGGTGGTAAAGGCGATCATGTTCCAAAAGAACTATTAAGAAAAAAACAAGAGGTCTTTCAAGGTAATGAAATTATGGATGGTTTAGTTAACTGGGAGGCAACTAACGTAGATGGAGATAGGTTTAACCAAAATAATAATACGAGTGGTGATCAAAAAAGAAAAGGCATGAAATGTTTTGAAGAATATTTAGAGAAAAAAGAGAAAAGACAAAAAGCAAAAAATCTTGAAAAGATAAAAAAATTTCAAGAAAAAAATCCAAAATTAAATAAACAAAATAAAATCTTACATCAGGCGCATTAACTTTTACTAGACCTTTTCAACGAGTGGCAGTCTCGTATTTCAATTAAAGTCAACTATCTTATAAGTAACTTAATTTTAAAAAAAATTAGCAATTAAAGAATTACGCAAAATTTTTTAATTATAAAATAAAATAGAAAATTAAAAAAAACATTTTTAACACTAAATTATTTGACAATAAGTTCAAAAAAGATATAAGCGAGCCAAATTATATGATCTCTACTGATGAAATTAAAAAAAATGAAGCTTCAGTTTTAAAAACTTTTAAAAAGGAAATTCCTTCGGTTTATTATTCTGATAAAACAGAAAAAGACTTTTTAGCATATTACAAAAATGCTGAATTTTTTTATAGAAATAGTCTTAAATTTCCTCCAGAAATGTTTAAAGGTAAAAAACTTATAGATTTTGGAGCAGGAACAGGTGAGAATACTGTATATTTAGCGAAATGGGGTGCCGATTGCACTTTAGTTGAGATGAACGATACTGCACAAGCCATTTCAAAAAATATTTTTAAAAAATATTTAGATAATTTCAACAATCATAAATTTATTCATTCTTCAATTTTTGACTTCGATGATAAAAATCTTTATAGCTCTTTTGATATAGTTCATTGCAGGGGCGTTCTAAGTCATACCGCAGATAAAGAAAAAGCATTTTCAATAATTAGCAAATACCTGAAACCAGGTGGCTACTTAATTTTTGGAGACCCTAATAAAGCTGGTGGCTTTCAAAATATGCTGCAGAGAATCGCTATTTATACCTTTGCAAACAATTGGGAAAAAATGATTGAAGTTTCTGAAGATTTTTTTTCAAAAGATATTGATAGATCACAAAAATTTGTAAATAGAACTAGAAATACAATTATATTTGATAGATGGGTTGTGCAATGTCAGGATGATCCATCTGTAAATGAAGTTTTATCTTGGTTTGATAAAAGTAATTTAAATTTATATTCATCCTACCCTAAATTTGAATTACCTTTTATGTCAGACTCTGCTCATCATTTTCCAAAGTTTTCAATGTCAAATTTAAGAGATATAGCTGGTGTTATTAGCGAGACTTTCTGGCTTACTTATAAAAATGATGATCAAGCTGAAATGCCAAAAGTATTAAAAAAATTGAATAGTTATAGCAAGACATTTGAAACTTTAACAAATTATGTTTCAAAATCTGATTTGAATTTAAAGATAAACTCTAAAGAATTCGAAAAAAGATTAACTAAATATTTAAGCAATCTCAATGAATTAGAAATTTTAAACTATATTAAAGAAAATACTATTAATTTAATGGGAGAGGCACTGCAACTTTTGAAATATTTAGAAACAAAAGATTATCAAAAAACAAAAAACTTTATTAATCAAACTAAATATCTTTTTAAAGGCGCTACGGGTGTTAGACACGTAGATTTTATTGGGTATAAAAATAATGAAAATTAACAGTTTTAATGAGTGGGATCCACTCAAAGAGGTGATCCTAGGATCAGCCGATAAACAGTCAGCAGTACTTACCTGGGAAACTAACAGCAAAATCCACGAAGGAAATTTTGAGAAAGCAAAAAAACTTTCTAAAGAAGCTTATCCAAAATGGCTTTTAGATGAGGTCAATGAAGACTTAGATGCTGTTAAGCAAATTTTTGAAAAAAAAGGTATTAAAGTTTTTAGGCCAAAAGTTTACGATATTAATGCAGTATATACTTCTCCATATGGCTGGAGCTCAACAGGAAATAATATTTACAACATTAGAGATTTGCATTTAATTGTAGGCAACAGTGTTCTTGAAACAGCCTCACCTCAAAAAGAAAGATATTTCGAAGCTACTGCACTTTACGATATTTGGTATGACTACTTTAATAATCATGGAGGATTTAAATGGTTAGTTAATCCTAAGCCTAGATTACAAGGAGAAGTTCTAACACCTTATTTTAGGAATGAGGACGAGAGAATTCTTACCAATGAAGATAATGAATATAAAAGACTTACACAAGGAAGACTAGAAAAATTACACAAACTAACAGAGAATGAGATTTTATTTGAAGCGGCGAATACTGTACGAATGGGTAAAGATATTTTATATCTGATATCTTCATCCGGTAATGAGGTCGGAGCAAGATGGCTTCAAACCGTACTAGGAAATGAGTATAATGTTCATACAACTAGAGATATTTACAGATCTAGCCATATAGACTCAACAATTTTATGTTTAAGACCGGGTTTAGTATTATTAAATAGTACAAGAGTTAATGAAAAAAATTGTCCAAAAATTTTTAAAAATTGGGATAAGATTTGGTTTACAGATGTTGCTCCAATGACTGAAGATGAGGTCAGCTATCAAAAAAACTATAGAGATAAAATCCATTATCAATTAAAAGATTTAGGTTTTGAAACTAATTTACAATTACTTGGTTCACCATGGGTAGGAATGAATGTTCTTTCATTAGACCCAGAAAATTTATTAATAGATAGGCGCCAAACAAAATTAATAAAAGAGCTTGAGAAATATAAAATTAATCCAATTCCTATTAGTTTAAGACACTGTTATACTCACGGGGGTGGCATTCATTGCGCAACACTAGATACTGTGAGAGATGGAAAATTAGAAAGTTATTTTTAATTACTCTTTTTAAATAATGACAAATTTAATGTATCATCAAATTGGTAATGGAAAAAATTCAATTGGCATTAAATTAAAAAAATTTAGAAAACAATTAGATTTTTTTTCAAAAAATAAAAATAAATTTACATTAACTTTTGATCATGGAACAATAGACCATTACCATCATGCAATTCCTGAATTAGATAAAAAAAATTTAAAAGGGATATTTTATATTCTTACAATGATACATGAAGATTTTACTTTACCTGTTGAGGATAAGCAAAGAAAATTAGAAAGAATTTTTAAAAAAAAATTTCCAAAAATAATTTGTGATGAATTAAAAATAAATTATAATCCTGAGTCTTGTAAAACTTTTCGTAATAAATGGAGATTTTATACTATTGAAGAGCGATATTTAAGATTTTTAAGAGATAGAATATTAGATTTAGATGATTATAAATTAATAATTAACAAGATTTTTAATAAAGTGGTGGGTACAGAAAAGTCATTTATCAAAAAAAACTATTTAAGCTGGAAACAAATTAAAGAGATTTCTAATAAAGGACACACAATTGGCTCTCATAGTCATAACCACGTTGGAGACTTTAAGGATTATAAACATTCTTTAAAAATTTTAAGAGATAGACTTAATATAAATGTAAACACGATATCTTATCCAAATGGAAAAAAAATAATATCTAACAAAGATTTAAAAAAATTAGGTATAAAAACTGCATACGCTACAACTTTTTCATCTAAAAAACCTTATCAACTAGGAAGAATTGATTGTAATCAATTTTCACACAAATAGATTTAAAAACTAAAAAATTTTATTTTAACTAATGCTTTTAGATAAAAGAGATAATAAAGGCCAACTTTTGGGATTTTCTTTGAGTCCCACTGCTTATAAAATATCGGAGATTTGTCTAGAGAATTTTAAAAAAGATAAAGAATTATTCAATCTTTTAAATCATATTTTTCCAAAAAATCTTATTGATTTATATTTTAAGAAATTATTTTTTGAATCAGCTTTTGATGTTGCATATAAAATAGTTCTTAAAAATAAAAAAATTTATACAGATTTTACTCTAGTTGACCTTTTGCGAAATAAAGAACAATTTAAAGAGTTTGAATTTATAAAAGTAAAAAAACAAAAAAATTTAAAGAAGAGCTGTAGAAACTTTTTAATTGAAAATTTAGATAAATTAATTTTTTTTAATGATAAATTAGTAAAAATTTATTTTAAAATTTTTAAAAAGTATGAGATTAAAAAAACAGCTAAAATTGCTGTAAACTTTGTAGAAGGTGTTTCAAAAAATAAAAGAAGTGATTTTTTTTGGCACAATAAAAATATCTTTGGTAAAAATGTTATTACATACGTAGAAAGTCAAGAGCGAGTAAACAATCTTTATTACTCAAAGAATTTTTTATCCAAAACACTAAATGAGGAAAATATTTCAAAGCTTTCATTATATAATCCAATTTACTTTCAATCTGAAAAAAAAATTAAAGAGATAAGGGTAAAAATAAATAAACTTAAGTTTAATAAAAACTTCAATTTTATGAAAACACACATAAATATAATGTTAACAAAAATACAGTTTTGGTTTTTTTTCTTTAAAGAAAATAATATTAAAATCCATATCAATTCTGAAGAGTCTGGATTATCAAATATTATCAGACAAATATCTTTGAAAATGTTTAACGGTTGTTCTATTGGAAAATTAAAATCTTATCCTACAAATATAAAAGAGGATTATATGGGATATTTTCCTAATGATATTTGTTTCACTTGGGGCAAAGAAAGTACAGGTAGATTACAAAATACATATAATTGTATAAAATATTTTATAATTTCTGGAGATCCTTATCCTAAAATAAACCAAACTAAAAAAATAAATTTTGAAAAAAAATTAGATAAATTGAAAAACAAAGGTAAAAATAATTTTATTATGCTTATAGATAGTATTTTTAGTGAAAACAAAGATGTAAATTGGCATTTTATTTATAAAGAAAAAATGAAATTATTTTTTGAAGAGTTTTTAAAATTACAGGCAAACAATAATAAAATTGGATTAATAATAAAATCAAAAAGAAAAAATAATCTTAAAGAATTAGGAGTTATTTTCGATAAAATTAAAAATTTACATGATCAAAATGAATGTATTTTAATTGAAGAAATTAATGATCTTACAAGTCACTATTCAAATTATGCTGATATGATTGTGTCTTTTTCCACGTATATTCAAGGAGCTTTTATTCAAGCTCTAGTAAAGGATTGTAATAAGAGAGGTTTGATATTTGATGATACAAATTTAACAATTTTAGAAAAGAATATTTATGAATTTGGTAAAGATAAAATAATTTTTAATGATTTAAATAAAATGATTTCTAATATATCTAATTTTTTTGAAAAGAAAGATGAAGAGAATAAACTTGGTTTATGGAAAAATTTAGAACAATTTGATTCTTTTGGAGATTATAGTGGTGGACAAAGAATTGGTATGTTTATAAAAACTTTATTAGAAAACTTTAATAGTAAAAAAAATACCGATGAATGTATTAAAAGTGCTTTAAAAAACTATTCAGATCTTTATGGTGAGAATAAAATATATGAAGCATAAGATTTTTGTAACCGGGGCCGCAGGTTTTGTTGGATCTCATCTCACCGAGAAACTCATTAAAAAAAAATATAAAGTGGTGGCATTTGATAGGTATAATTCTAATAATGATTTTGGGTGGCTGAACGAGATTAGATCTAAAAATAAAAAAAATTTTATTCTAGGCGATATAAGGGATTTTGACTCTGTGTATAATGCAATGAAAGGCTGTAATGTAGTTTTTCATTTGGCTGCATTAATTGGAATTCCTTATTCTTATATTTCACCAGTGGCCTATATAAAAACTAATGTTGAAGGAACTTACAACGTTTTAGAAGCGGCAAGACGATTGAAAATCAAAAACGTAATTATAACTTCAACGAGCGAAGTATATGGATCAGCACAGTATTTACCGATAAACGAAAATCACCCAGTTAATAGCCAGTCACCCTATGCAGCATCTAAAGCTGCGGCTGATCAGCTGGCTATGAGTTTTTACAAGAGCTTTAATTTGCCAGTAAAAATTATAAGACCATTTAATATTTATGGGCCACGTCAATCTCAAAGAGCTATTATTCCTACAATTATTAATCAAGCTCTTAACAAAAGTAAAAATATTACCTTAGGAAATGTTAAACCAACTCGAGATTTCAATTATGTTTTAGATGTTGTTAATGCTTTTATTAAAATTATGAAAAGTAAACAAGCCATTGGCCAAGTATTAAATGTTGGAAGTAATAAAAAAATTTCTATTTTGTATTTATGCAATGAAATTCTTAAAATAACGAATATTAAAAAAAGTATTAAAATCTCAGCCGAAAGAAAAAGACCAAAATTAAGTGAGGTTGAAAATTTACAGAGTGATAATAAAAAGATAAAAAAAATTCTTTCATGGTCACCTAAAACAAAATTAAAACAAGGCTTAAAGCATACAATCAGCTGGTTTAAAAAAAATAAAGCAGAAAATTTTAAAGGTTATACAGTGTGATGAACTCTCTTTGCGTGATTTGTGCTAGAACGGGATCTACTGGTTTGAAAAACAAAAATTTTCTAAAAATAAAAGGAAAAAAACTTATTGAACATACTATTGATATAGCCTTAAAATCAAAAATTTTTAAACATATTGTTGTTTCAATAGATAAACAAAAATTTCAATTAAATAAGAATAAATCAAAAATGATATTCATTGAAAGACCAAAAAGGCTTGCACAAAAAAATTCAAAAAAAATTGACGCAATTCGACATGCCGTAAAATGCTGTGAATCTAAGACAAAATTAGATTATGAATATATTTTTGATTTAGATGTTACTTCACCATTAAGAAATTATAAAGATATTCAAAAATCATTTAAAAAATTTAAAAAGAATAAATCAGATAATCTTTTTTCCGTAACACCCTCAAAAAAAAATCCTTACTTTAATATGATTGAGATTAAGAAAAAAAAAGTAAATCTTATAAAAAAAACAAACAAAATTATAAGTAATAGACAAAAAGCACCTAAAACTTTTGATATGAACGCCTCTATTTATATATGGAAAAAGAAATATTTATTTAAAACTTACAATTTATTTAGCAAAAAAACATCAATATATATTATGCCTGCAGAGAGATCTATAGATATAGATAGTAGTTTTGATTTTAAATTAGTAAAATATTTATTGGTATGAATTATTTAGAAAAAAACTCCAATTATAATAAAATTGCTTTTGTAGTTGGAGGATTGGGCGCTATAGGTTTTGAGGTTTCAAAAGCACTATCTGACTCGGGTGCTAAAGTTATAATTATCGATGTTAAAAATATAGATAAGAAAATAAAATCCTTATTAAAAAAAAAAGAATTTGAATATTATAAGATTAATTACTTTGATGATAAAAATTTTGATAAAGATTTAAATAAAATATTTAAAAAATTTCAAACACCAGATATTTTTGTTAACTGTTCCTATCCCAAAACTAAAAAATGGAAGTATAATTCTTTTAAAGAAATTAAATTAGAAGAACTTAAGAAAAATATAAACCTTCATCTAATTTCATTTTGCTGGTTTGCTAAACAGATTGCCGATCAGATGAAAAAATTAAAAAAAACTGGTTCAATTATTCAATTAGGCTCAATATATGGTTTACAAGGACAAGATATGAACTTGTATAAAAATACAAATATCAAAGAAAATGTAAGTTACTCAATTATAAAAGGAGGAATAATTAATTTTACCCGGCAGATGGCCTCTTATTATGGAAAATATAAAATAAGAGTAAATAATATTTGTCCTGGGGGTGTTAAAAATATCAAAGATAAAAATCAAAAGTCAAAAAACTTTATGAATAGATATAATTCTAAAAATCCATTAGGTGAAATGGCAACAACGTCAGATATTGCAAGTGCAGTCCTTTTTCTTTCATCGGAAACTTCATCACATATAACAGGACAAACATTAATCATTGATGGCGGTATGACCATAGTTTAATTAAATGAGAAAAAAGCTACTTATTATTGGCTATGGATCTGCGGGGAGAAGATTTGCAACTATAACAAAAAAATATTTTAAAAATTTAGATATATATATATTAACAAAACAAAAAAAAATTAATTTTAAAGTTATAAAAAGTATAAAAAATATAAAAGAATTAAATCCAGACTTTATAATTATTTCGTCACCTACAAATTTTCATTTTCATCATTTGCAATCAGTAAATAAATTTTTGAAAGGGAAAAGGATATTAATCGAAAAGCCTTTATACAGCGAATTTAAAAATCTTAAAAATATAAAAAATAAAATTTTCGTAGGTTACAATTTAAGAAATCTTAAGATAATAAAGTCTCTTAAATCAATAATTTTTAATAATAAAATAAATATATACGATATTAATTTTATTAATCATTCTTTTCTTCCGAATTGGAGAAAAAACATTTCTTATCAAAATTCTTCAAGTGCAAAAAAAAAATATGGAGGAGGTGTGATTTTAGATTGTAGTCATGAAATAGATCTGGCTAATTGGATGATCGGAAGGATTGATATTTTAAGTGCACACAGCACAAAAAAGTCTAAGCTAAAAATTGAAACAGAAGACAATTGTAAAATACTTGGAAAATTTAGAAAAATAAATATATCCATTGATCTGAATTATTACTCTTATTTTAAAAAAAGACTAATTTACTTATTTGGAAATAATTTTAAAATTATAGTTGATTTAGTTTCATTTAAAATATCAATCTTTAAAAAAGGAAAAAAGATTATAAAAAAATTTAAAAATGATATTGAAGATAGTTATTTTTTAGAATTAAAAGATTTATTTAATAGAGGACAAAAACATTTGGCAAGTTACAAATCAGCTTTAAGGACACAAAAAATTATTCAAGATATTCAAGATTTTAAAAATATATAATATTTTTAATTTTGTAGTAAAATTAATTAATTATACTAAAAATTTATGAAATTAGCTCTTGTTCAGTCAGAAGAAGAAATAAAATTTATCAAAAGTAGAGTTTCAGAAGAAATGAATTTTGTACCTTTAAACCTTGAATCTCAAACATACTTAATAATAAAGAAATATAATTTTATAAATCCAAAAAAATTCATAAGAAAAGACTTTCATGAGAAATCAATAACCTACGTTCAAAATGAACTAGAAAAATTATCTTATAAAGATTTTGAATATCAAGGTATTGAGAGTGAATTTAAAGGACACATCAGATTTGTACTAAATTATACAACTTATCTTATTGAGTTGTTAGATACAATTTTAAATCAATTTAAAGTAGATGAAATAATCATTTCAGGATGGGATTCAATTAATATCGCAAAACACAAATCCAGCAATGTATTTGTTGTTTCAAGAATAATAAAAAGTTTAAATATTAATAAAAAGATAACTGTTTTAGACCCAAATCCTATAAAAGATGAGCCAAAAATCTACGACTATGAAATCGACGATGTTAAAATTAACAATAAGAAAAAAACGCTAGTACTAAATAGTGTTTACTATAATTTTTTCAGGGTAATTTTGCTTTGTAAACTTCTTAGAGTTAAACCGTATGTTTTTGAATATCAAAAATTTGAATTAAATTTTTTAAAAAAAATTATTTTCAAGATACTTGGACTTAAAATAATAAAAGTCAGAACAACCGTTAGTAGTAAAAAAAAAATGAATATTAAAAATGTAAAAATTTCATACAAAAATAGAGATATTTCTGAAATTGTAAACTTTAGAGTCAGAGAACTAGAATATGAACTAACAATTATTAATAATAAAATAAAAGCTTTGAAAACTTTCTTAAAAAAAAATTTTTTCAATTATTATTTTACAAATGTTGTCAGAGGTTTTGATGGTGCAGTCACAGATATTTTAAATTCTCAGGGCACTAAAACTGTTTGTATCAGTCACGGTACAGTTGCAAAATCCTTCAATGAATTTGATATTCTTTACAAAAAAACTATTTCTGAAGCAGTATTTTCAGGTCCCAGTAAGTTTTTCGCAGTTCAATCCAAGATATGCGAGGATTCTTTAACGAACACTAATGCTGAAATTAAAAACACTTTAAATACTGGAAACTTATTGTTTGCAAACACTAAAGCGAAACAAAAAAATTTAGTGTTATTTGCCACTACACTTAAACCTCTACACGGCACTCAACTTTTGGGAGTCGAAATGTATTATGAATTTTTGGAAAACTTAGTCGATTTAAACAACCTATCAATTGAAAAAAAAATTAAAATTTCAACTAATGTTCACGGCTCACATCGAGATTGCATAGGTAATTTAAAAAAAATTTTTCCGAATATATATTTTGAATGTAAAAAAATAGATAAAATTTTAAAAAAAACAATTGTAACAATAAGCTACTCATCTTCCGTCATAGAAGACTCAATAAATTCTAGGGTTCCAGTAATTCTTTTTGATAAGTGGAAAAGATATAAGCATTGTGATGTAAACATAAATAATAATTTTTATCCTATATTTTATGTTAATGATGTAAAAGAATTGTATGAAAAAATTGAATTTATTAAGAATAATTATTCAAAACTTGATTTTAAATCAGTTATTATAGGAGAAGATACTAATTATAATATCAAAAAACTTTTCAAGAATTTAGAAAAATAAATGTCCCTAACTTCAGTCTATAAATATTTACCGTATATGAAAGTTTATGATGATATAGAAAGTGTGTGGTCGCCATATTTAATGCTAAAACAAAAAAATTTAATTAACAGTGATGTTTTTAACACTGATAAATTTGGATTTAGATACACTGATAGTTTTAAAAAATTTACAATTTTAGATGATATTGAAAAAAATGAAAATGATGAACAAATTGCTGTAATTGGAAATTCAACAGCTTTTGGTGTTGGCGCTTCATCAGACAAAAAGACCATATCATCTTATTTAACGAATCTTTCAAAAAAAAGAGTTTATAATTTAGCATTAAGAACATGTAATAGTTTTCAAGAATTAATATTATTTTTACAAGTTTTGAATAAATTTAATAATCTTAAAACAGTTATAATAGTCTCAGGGTTTAACGATGTTTTAATTGATAAGTATGTAGAAAATAAACCTTTACTTAATCCTCCCCTTTTTTATCAAAATAGGATTAATGAAATGAATAAAAATTTGAAAAATTCTTTCTTCAAAAATCTATTTCATAAAATATCTTTTAAAAATTTAAATAAAAAAAAATCTAATTTTGAGATAGATAAAGAATTTGATTGGAAAGAAAATTTTTCAAAAAACCTAAAAGTATGGTCATCAATTTCTAAGGAGTTTAATTTTAAAATAATATTTGCACTTCAACCCTATTATAAATGGTCAAAAAATTTATTTACCACAGAAGAATCTGCAATATTTAATGAGATAGAAGAAAAAAAAATACGAACTTACCAAGTATTAAAAAACTTTAATCAAGAGGAATACTTGAAAACTGATGGGTATTTTAAAAAAGTTTGTGAAAAAAATAACATTTTCTATATTGATCTAAATAAAATTTTGAAATCTCATGACACGAATAATAATTGGTTATTTGTTGATGCTTTACATTTAACAGACTTAGGATATAAGATTGTGTCAGAAAAAATCAATTTGTTAATTAAGTAAATGTTTAGAAAAATATTTATTCAATAATTTAATAAATAAAATAATGAAAATTAAACCAAAAAAATTTGTATATTTTGTAGAAAGACAACCTCACTGGTTAAGTAATAGGCAAGGCTATTTTACCATGGAAAGAAACGAAAGGGTTGATGAATTCCCAAAGTCATTTATGAAAAAACTAAAAAATGAGATTAATTCTTTTGATCTTCGCACCTATCCAGACACTCATTTGATTTATGAAGAAGTTGCAAGATGGTTAAAGGTTAAAAATAATCAGATAATAATTCACGAAGGTGCAGATGGCGGTCTTCTTAGAGTTTTTGATGTTTTTATTAGCGGAGGAGATAGAGTAATAACCTGCAGTCCAAGTTTTGCGATGTATCCAGTATATTGTCAAATGTTTGGTGCGAAACATCATCCGTTAGAACTTAAAGTAAAAAATTATGATTACTATAAAGAATTGCAAAAAAAAATTAAAAAAATTAAGCCAAAATTGGTTGCAATAGCTAACCCCAATCAACCCATCGAAGCAATGTTGAATTTAAAGCAAATTAAAAATATATGTAAATTAGCCGAAAAGTTTGGCTCACTTGTAATAATCGATGAGGCTTATTATCATTTTAATAATATAACAGCACAATCATTAATTAAAAGTTGCCAAAACTTAATTGTAGTTAGAACATTTTCTAAGGCATTTGGAGTAGCAGGAATGAGAATTGGTTACACAATTTCAAACAAAAAAATTATAGGGTATATGCTTTCTATTAAACCAATTTATGAAATCAACGCCTTAAATATGAAATTAGTAAGAATATTAATTAAAAATATAAAAGTCATGAAGAATTATGTAAAAGAAGTTCACAAAGGAAGAATGATTTTAAAAAAATTTCTAAATCAACGTAATATCGAAATGATTGGAAGATATTCAAATACTGTTTTATTCAAACTAGAAAGCAAAACTAAAGTTGATAAAGTAATAAAATATTTATTTAAAAATAAATTTATTGTTAGACCTATGAAAATTGATAATGACGATAAATATATTCGAGCAACTTTAGGCAGTTCAAAAATTATGAAAAAATTTACAAGTAAGCTTAAACTTGCTTTAGAGCTTAAGTAAGATAATGACACAGTGGGGAAAAAAAAATGTTGTAGATTTTTATGCAGGTAATAGAAATAAGTTATCTGATCTTTATCTCTCAGAAAAAAAACCTCTTTCTTTTATAAAAAAAAAGAAAAAAGTTAAATCCATTTTAGATTATGGATGTGCGGTTGGTGGTTTTTATAAAATTTTTCAACAATATTTTGATAAAGCAATTTACTATCATGGTTTAGACACAGAAAAAAATGTTATAACAGCAGCAAAGAAAAAATTTAAAAAATTTGGAAGAGCAAAATTTTCAAAAATAAATAAAGGAAAACTTAAGGAAAAAAATAATAAGTATACATTAAGTTTTTGCACAGGAGTTTTAAATCACAACAAAGATTATAAAAAAATTATTAGCGAACTAATTAGAGTATCATCAAAATATATATTTATAGATTCACCGAGAGTTCACACTGGTAAAAGTTTTGTAGGTAAATTAAACTTATCAAATAGATTTCCCTCAGAAATAAAAGCTAATAATATTGTTAATAACTATACTGTGAATTTAAAAAATTATTTTTATTTCTTAAGAAAACTATTTAAAAAAAATAATATTAATAAAGCCTTTTTTTTTAGCGGCAATCTTCCATATAAGAAAAAATATCTTAAAATAAATAAAAAAATTTCCTTTTTAACCTTTATGTGTGAAAAAAATTCTAATGACAAAAAATTTAATTTTAAGATTATCACAAAAGACAAAACAGTAAAAAAATTATTTAATAGCATTTTTAAAAATGTCTAAAACTGCAATTTTGATAGGTTACGGCGGAATGGGGAGAAGATATCACCAAGCCCTTAAGCTGATGAGAATAAAGGTAATAGCAATCTGCGATAAGAAAATTAATCAAAAAGATAAAAATAATTTTGAGAAAGAAACAATTTTTACTACTGATTATAGAACACTATCAAGTTTAAAAGCAGACTTGCTTTGCGTGGCATCTAATACTCAATCTAGATTTGAAATTTTAAATTTTTTTTGCCGACTTAGAAATATAAAAAAAATTATAACTGAAAAACCGCTATCAACATCATACCAAAATTGTTTAAAAATTGAGAAAATGATAAAAAAAAATAAAATTAGATTAATTGTGAATACGCATAGATCATACTCTCCTAATTTCTTATTTCTTAAAAAAATTTTTGAAAAGAATAAAGAAAAACCTTCTACAATTTTTATTAATTCTCCGTGTGCAGGAATAGGCAATATGGGTTCCACGTTTTTTGATATTGCCTATTTCTTTTTTAATACAAAACCTAAGTCGGTTGTGGGAAAAATTGATAAAACAGGCACCATCAACTCAAGAGGAAAAAAATTTAAAGATCCGGGAGGACATGGAATAATTTCATTTAATAAAAATAAAAAATTATTTTTTGATCTAAGTGAAAACACCGGACTTCCATATACAATAACAATTAAAAGTGAAAATTTAGAAATTATTGTTGATGAAATCAATAATAACTTTATTTTAAAACAAAGACCAAATAATATGAAGAAAAAACCACTTTATTTTTATTTATTTAAACCCAAGATCACTAAATTGAAAATTAAACATAAATTTGATGTAGTTAAAATGACTTGTTTCTCAATTCGGGAAATATTTAAAAAGAAATTTTCATATCAAAACTTAGATAAAGCCATATCGGTTATGGGATGTATTTTTGCAACTTTTGCTTCAAGTAAAGAAAGTAAGATAGTATCTTTACCTATTTTAAAGAAGTATCATAAGATTAAGGTTAATTTCGCATGAATGTTGCAATTCTTTTTGGAAGAAAAAATAGCAAAAGTATAAAGAATAAAAATATACTTAAGATATTTTCTAAGCCAATGTTTATGTACCCGTTAAGCGCTGCCAAAAAAGTAAAAGAAATTCATAAAATTTACGTTTCATCAGACTCAAAATATATTTTAAATCAAGCTAGTAAAAATGGATGCATACCAATTAATCGTCCAAAATATTTGTGTAATGATAAAGCCTTATTAGAGGAAGCAATACAGCACGCGGTTAATTATTGTCAAAATGTTAATAATAATGGCATAACTAATTTTATTATTTTATTGTGCAATTCAATTTGTGTCAAAAGTTCTGATATTGAGAAAGGTTTAAAAATTTTAAAAAAAAATAAAAAATTTGATACGGTGACTACTGTTTCAAAATTTAATAATTTTTCCCCGGTTAGAGCTAAAAAAATTCAAGGTCAAAAACTATTAAACTATATCCCAAATAAAGATCTAAAAAAATTTACTCCATTATCATGTGATAGAGATAAAAGTGTACACTCATATATTTGTACTCAATCATTTACTATATCGAGAGCAAAGGTATTAAAAAATATGAAAAAAAATCCTTTCCCTTTTAATTGGATGTCAAATAAAACCTCTTTTTTAGTTCAAGATAGTTGCGTTGGCGATATAGATTTTCCCTGGCAAATAGAAGCGACAAAATGGTGGATAAAAAAATATCTAAAAAAAAATTGAAAATAGTAATTTTTGGTGGCTCTGGCTTTATAGGATCCCACGTTGCAGAAATATTGTATAAATTAGGACACAATGTAACTGTAGCTGATTTAAAGAGATCATCTTTTACTCCAAAAAATATTAAATTCAAAAAAGTAGATATTAGAAAAGAAAAAAAAATTCTTTCAATAGTTAAAAAGAAAGATGTGGTCTATAATTTTGCAGCAATTGCAGATATACAAGAGTCTTATGATAATCCTACAAAAACTTTTAATATTAACATAATGGGTTCAGCAAATATTTTAAAGTCATGTATATTAGGTAATGTTAGGAGGTATATTTTGGCTAGTTCTATTTATGCAGATAGTAGCCAAGGAGGTTTTTATAGAGTTAGCAAACAAGCTTCTGAATTAATGACAGCAGAATACGGTAAAGTTTATAATTTAAGATATACAATACTTCGGTATGGATCAATTTATGGGCCAAGGTCAAATTTAAATAATGGTTTATTCAAAATAGTTTATGACGCGGTAAAGAAAAATAAAATTATTTATAGAGGAACACAAAAAGCAGTGAGGTCGTATATTCATGTGCTCGATGCAGCAAAAGCAAGTGCAGACATTCTTCATAATCAATTCAACCAAAAAGTTGTTTTAATTAAAGGAAAAAAAACAATTAAAATAAAAGATTTACTTTTAGAACTAAAAAAAATTACAAAACTAAAATCAAAGTTAGTTTTTTTAAATAAGACTCAAAGAGGTCACTATGATAAAAAACCAAAACCTTTTAAAAAATTTAAAACTTATAATTACTTTAGGAAAGAAAGCCTAGATTATAAAAAAGGCCTCTCAGAGTTAGTTGAAATTGTAAAGTCTATAAAATTTAATTAATGGATCAACAGTTTAGAATTTTAAAAAAAAGTAAAAATTTTATAAAAATTGGCTTAAGTCAAAAAAAAAATGTTGAGTTTAACCCTAACTATTTTCTTACAAGCTGGGCAGAGTCTATTGGTTATTTAAATATCAAGCTTTTCTTTAAAACCAAGATTTCCATTATCAAAAAATATAAAATTATTTTAAAAGAATTTTTTTCAATTTATAGAGATAAACTTGAACACGAGCACAGATTTGTTGCAAATAATTTTGAAAATATAATTATGTCATATTTTTTTCCAGAAAATTTGAACAAAAATGGAAGTTATGATGATAGGTATTTTTCAACCAATACAAATTCAAATAAAAAAAATTTATGGATTTTGATCCCTGTATCAAAAAACACCAACAATTATAAGACAAATAATAATATAATAATCTTGAAGAGAAAAAAGATACATTTTTTTCAAAATATACTATTTTCATTAATAATATTTTTTCAAAATTTTCTTAAAAGTTTTTTTTTTTCAAAAAATGAAAGTATCAAATTTAAAAATTCCATATTCTCAAAAAATTTATCAAGTATTGTAATTAATTTAATTATTAAAAACAAAATAAATAAATTTATATTTCCTTATGAGGCTCAACCTCATCAACATTTTTTAGTTAGTGAAATAAAAAAAAAAAATCCAAAAGGTCAAAGTAATAGGGTATATGCATACTGTTATTCCTCCACTACCTCTGGACTATATAAAGAGAGAGGGATACCCAAATTTACTTCTTGTAAATGGAATAACTCAAAAGAATATTTTATGTGAAAAACTAGGATGGAAAAAAAAAGATGTAAAAAGCATAGCTTCCTTACGCTACAAGAGCAAAAGTGCGTTTTATTTTGGAAAAAATATCTTTTTACCATATTTTTTAGAAGATGAAAAAAAAATGTTTGAATATTTTCAAAAACTAGTATTTTCCCAAAAAAAAAATTTTTTTCCCAAATTTAATATAAGAAATCACCCTAGCATGGATAAATCTAAAAAACATTTATCTCTCAAAAAAAAGTTAAAAGAATTTTTTTTAATAAATAAAAATTATTTTAAAAACACAAATAAAAATAGAAAAATTTGTATTTTTTTTGGATCAACAGCCTCAGTAGTTGAAGGGTTGGAAAGAGGCTTCAAAGTATTTCATATATGCAGTGATCCAGCACTAGAAAAATTCGATAATTTTTATTGGAAGAAAATAGTGTCACATAATTTAAATTCAAATATTTTTGAGTATTCATTAAAAACTAAAGGTCAAATTATTAAATTTGGCTCAAATAAAAAAAATAAATCTTTACCAATTTAGTCAAAATAAAAGTTGACAAAAAATTAAAATTCATTAGTGTAAAGAAGTACTGAAATGCATGGTGGGAAATAAGTGTGAAATTCATTTGCTGTTCCTGCAACCGTAAAGTCGGAGCTCCACCCAGTACAGTCCGCTGTCGAACTACGGCCAGGAAAAGCTAGGTTCTACAATGAAAAATTAGCAGTGGCTTTAAAATAAAAGTTAAGATTAAAGATCTTAACATAACAGAAAGCTAATAAATGCTAAATAAATCTATAGTTTACGTAACTATTTTACTTTTTCTAAATACAGCAAAAGTTTTGTCCTCAGATGATATCCCCGTTTTGGTGATAGCACCAAGTAAAAAACCTCAATCAATCTCGACAGTTGGAACTTCTGTCGTGGTTCTCGATGAAAATTTTTTAC
>MDSV01136087.1_pt1 | contig 48276 bp, 36 predicted proteins | sample 810851 | NCBI WGS metagenome assembly MDSV01 (sample SAMN05326640, study PRJNA326480) | marine metagenome | isolation source: seawater | place: Atlantic Ocean: North East | collected 2012
ATAGCTAAGTTATTCCGATATGCCGCAGTTTTTTTTGTTGGAATACTTGGTTGGTGGGCTCTTTATGGCACATTTATTGAAGTGAAATCCATGAAAATACTGGCTGAATCTTCCCATCAAATAAAGATGGTGGATTTGCAGGATGGCTCGAAAGTTCAACTTAGGCCCTACTCACAATTATACATTATCACTTCCACCGCCAACGACCAGCATTTTAAACTGGAGGGCGAAGCGTATTTTCAGGTGGCCAAACAAAACGAAGGGGAATTCATCGTTGATGCAGGTGAAGGCCAAATTCGTGTTCTAGGTACAGCATTCAACGTACGAAGCTACGCTAATGAAACCCAGGTATTCCTTGAAGAAGGAAAAATAACGCTTGAAGTCCTATCCTCTTCCGATTCAATCTCTACTTTGCCCAACGAATACCAAAAACTAGGTCTCTTGGAGCCTCAAAGTTCGGCAACCATCCAAAAGGGTGCCATTATAATCAAGGAAAATGACTCGAATGCAAGTCATGTAGATTGGATGGAATCAAATTTATATGTTACGGGGAACCCTTTTAAATCATTGATTAATGAACTTTCCCACCACTATAACATAGCCGTTAAAATTACACAACCGCCTGCTGAAAACTTTGTAAATGGAAGCCTAGTTTTAGGTGATTTAGAACAAACATTAACTAACTTTTCATTATTATTTAATGGAGAATTTGTAAAAAAATCGAATCGCGAATATGAGTTTGTAAGTATCGATTAAACCTAGCTAAATCGTATGCCCTTATTTGGCGCTTTGTTTGTTTGTTTCTGGTTCGCAGTAAGCGGAATATCTACTTCATTTTCTCCATTGATCATTTCTACGAACAGCTTAAGCTTTTCAAGTCAGGATAAAATGCCCACCGTAATACATTGGCATACCCTGCTGCATAATTCCCTATTTGCATCCCAGAAAAACAACACCGTCCAAATAAGCAGGCTTATTGAGTGGCTGGAAATACATACCGACTACAAGATACTTTATCGAGAATCCGAAATTCATGGAATCTATAGCAATGTTACAGAAGAACATTTAGCTAATTATGCCAAAATACTTAACCAAGTAAGTAACTTTGAACGCATCGAACAAATCCTTTGGCCTATCCGGCAGGCTTTCGAACTAGCTGCCTCAAAAAATGGGATTCTAATTCAATGGGATTCAAGCAGCCGACAAATCATTCTGTATTCTCACTTGTCAACATCTTCAGCCTTCCCTGCTGATTTAACTTATCTAGGTAAGAAAAATCCTAATCTAACACTCAGCCTAAGCATTGATGTTCGTAATAACCTATCAGGGGAATCGTTGGAATTGAGTCAGGTGGGATATCGTTTTACCGAGGATGAACCTTGGTTAAATCTTTTAAGTAGTTTTCAAAAGCTAGTGGCCATTCCAGTAAGTGCGGAAAATGGAAGGTATTCAAGTTTGGTGGATAGCCTTCATTTGTTGGTATATCATGTTGGCTATGCTATGGAAGAAATCAACCTTGCCCTTGCTCCTATTCTTAATACTGTTGAAGGATCGATAGAGCAATTTATGCCGATAACCATTCGTCTAACACCCGAAGCACTTTACTCAAATGAGGTAGTAATCTGGGGTAAAGCTCAAGGTGTAGAACTTGGCAATGAAATTTATGAACACGTGCAAACCGATGTTTTTGGAACCACAGGCGAAGCACATACTACTCGAAGTTTACAGCAACTTGCCTCTGTAGGCCTTAGTGGCGCTGTTAGTGATGGGATGTATATACGCGGAAGTGCCCCTACAGGATTCAAAGTGTTGCTTGACCGTCAACATGTATATCATAACCACCATATGTTTGGGGTGATAGATGCCATGGTATCTGATGCCTTACAACCTAGTGCATTCTATTACAATAGTGTCCCTGCACGTTATTCGGCACCTATTGGTGGGCTCCTAGACCTAAACACCAGATCTGGGAACCGGCAAAACTTTCGTCTCTCATCTAATCTAAGTAATGCTGCATTCTCCTTAACCACAGAAGGACCAATGTTAAAGGCAAAATCAAGCTGGTTAATTGCTGCAAGGCATTCAATTTACGATCACGTCCCCCAACTATCACCTACCAACCTCATCCATTATGGGCTTAACCTTGATAGAAAGTTTACCCTTAAGGTAGACTCTGAAACAATAGACCCTAGTAAACTTAGTCTACCCTTTTCACAAGCCACCATTAACTTACTCGATCATTCTTTTTATGACCTGCATGGTTCATGGAATTTTGAAGTAGATCCTACCTCTATTTGGTCCATGAGCTTTTATCGAAGCTTAGACGACGCCACAATGAGTTATCGCTATCCCATTAACAGCAATCCTGATTCCACATATAATGCTGGTTATTCTTGGAATGCTTCTCACGTTGTAGTGGAACATCACAAAGAAGTACCAAGCCATTGGATCATGTATCTAAAAATTGGGTTGAGTCTCTATGAAACAGTTTTTTCGAAAGACGATTATGAGTATCAGGTTTCAGAATTATTCAATCTGGGGTACAATCCTGGCACTATTTCTACGCTATTTATGCAGAATGATGTGCGAGATTTGAACATACTGCATTCTTGGTCCTATTCTAACCAGAGCCATACGGTGGAAGCAGGCCTTAGTTACACAGACTACGCTATTAATTTTACCGAAAGAAGTTTGGTGATCCCCTCTTTTATTTCAAGTACTTCTTCTCAGCTACTAGAAGCTTATCTACAATGGGATCGACAATGGTCCAAACGCTGGCTAAGTTCTCTTGGATTCAGAGAACAATACTATTCGAGTGGTACGCAATTTCATCTAAATCCTAATCTATTAATCCGTTACCAGACCAATCGTTTTGGATCCTATTTATTCACCGCTAGCCAAACTCATCAATACACCCATAAACTGGAACTCTACAATCAAAAATCACTTGATTTTTGGATTTTAACCCAAGAAAAACAGCAACCTACTCAAATGAGCCAACTGACCTTAGGCTGGGAACATAGCAAAAATAACCTCCACTATCGTAGTGAGATCTACCTTAAAACATATTCCGATTTAAGACTATATCAACTCAATGCTGGCCTTATGAGTAGCTTGTATAGCAACTCAGAATCTACTTGGTTGAATGAAACCAATGGAGATGCAAAGGGATGGGAACACTATATACATTACAAAAGAGCGCAGCAATCATTTTGGTTACGTTATACTTGGGCACAGGTACGCCTTAAAAATGCATTGATTAACCAAGCTGCCGAATATGATGCCCCATGGGATAGGCGACACCAAGCGACATTCAATCAGAGCTACACACTAACCGACGAAATCAGTTTACATATTCAAAGTATTGCAGGAACGGGTACCCCTGCCATATATGGAGAAACAATCAAGGCAATGGACAAACGTCTGCCTGCCTATCTCAGATGGGATGCCCATATCAAGTTTAGTAAAGTAATCAAAACCTCAACATTCACAGCCCATTTATCCTTATTTAATTTATTCAATCGAGATAATGTTTGGTATAGTGACCGCATTCAAGCAAACTACACCCAAGGTGATGAGATTATACAAATATATCCCCAAAGACAGGTATTTGACCTAGGTTTTTATCCATCTTTCCGAATCAGGTATGCCCGCTAAGCCGGTACATTTTTTTGATGTTTGTGCACTTTGTGACAGCAAAAAGCTTTGAGCTACTTCAAATATATCCCAATCTATTTAAACCTAGTACACAAATAGAGTTTACCTTAGAACAGGCTAGCACCGTTTGGTTAGAGGTATTTGATCAGAAGGGTCGATTAATTGAGTCCCTTGAGAATACCCAGCAGTAATCCGGTACTGATAAGATTCAGTAGTTGGCTAGCAGCCGGTCAACAGGGCTCTACTTTGCTCGTATTCAATTTGAAAATAGCCAAAGTTATTGGTATGATACCCATAAGGTTACACTCATAAAATAACCGTTCATAGCACGGCTATAAAATTCAATTTCTAAGCAAAAATTCCAAGCGTTAACTACTGATATAGCATCCTCTAATTATACTACCCAACATGGCTGATTCTTCCAATCCAACCATAAAAAATCCTTGGTGGTGGATACCGACACTTTATTATACCCAAGGTATCCCCTATATCATTGTGGTAACCGTCTCGGTAATTATGTACAAAGACTTAGGCATTTCAAATGCGCGGCTAGCCTTATTTACTAGTCTACTCGCCCTGCCATGGGCTTTAAAACCCTTTTGGAGCCCATTTGTTGACGTGTTCAAAACCAAACGGTGGTGGACTTATATGATGCAAGGGGTCATTGGTATAGGCTTCATAAGTGCTTCTTTAGCCATACAGACCCCCTACTTTTTTGAAGTATCCTTGTTTTTCTTGTTTCTAGTAGCATTTGCATCATCCACTCATGATATTGCTGCAGACGGATTTTACATGCTTGCGCTAGGTGATGACCGGCAATCCTTTTTTGTGGGTATTCGCTCTACTTTTTTCAGGCTTGCTATGTGGAGTGGCGAAGGCTTATTCGTTGTGTTAGCTGGTGTTTTGGCTACCCGAATGATGGATTCTGCCTCTGCTTGGACAGTGGTCTTAGGAATGGTAGCGGGTATCATGATTCTCATGTTTGGATATCACCAGAGGATGTTACCCTACCCTCTTGAGGACGCCCCCGCAGAAAAAGCAAACGAATCGCCACTACAAACAGTCTGGAGCACAATTACCGAATTTTTTAAAAAAGATCAGATTCTACTCGCCGTCACCTTTGTATTACTTTACCGATTCGGTGAGGGTCAGTTAGTTAAAATGGCAGCCCCTTTTTTAATGGATAGCGTAGAAGCAGGTGGGCTTAGCCTTAGTGTCACCGACGTGGGCTACATAAATGGAGTCATAGGACTATTAGCACTAACAGCTGGAGGAATTTTAGGGGGTATTGTCATTTCTAGGCATGGCTTAAAGGCATGGATGTGGCCTATGATTGGTATAATGAACCTCCCCAACCTAGCTTATTGGTATTTGGCAGCCAATCAACCAGAGAATTTTTGGGTAATAAGTAGTTTAGTGGGTATTGAAAAATTTGGGTACGGCTTCGGTTTTACAGCCTTTTTAATGTTTTTGATTTACATTGCACGTGGTCCATTTAAAACAGCTCATTATGCATTTTGCACAGCGCTAATGGCGTTTGGTATGAGTATACCAGGAGCAATATCTGGGCTAGTTCAAGAAGCAATTGGATATGAGTATTTCTTTATATGGGTACTAGTATCCGCCCTTCCGATAGTAATTATAACCCCATTCATTCGTATTGAAGTCGATTTTGGTAAAAAGAAAGATGACTAAGGTTACCAATAACCTACACCGTACGTTTTAAGATATAACAACCTTGCATATGCATACAAACATCTCTCGAAAACTTTCTTCTTTACAACTATTATATTTCAGCATATTTGCTGGTATGACATTTTTTCTCACAGGTCTGATAAACCCAACTTTTGCTCAGGAAAGCATGGTAGAATCTGTTAACAATGAACAATTACAACCAGTTGAAAAGGACCTGGATGGATCTTTTTCTAATTCTCCATTCAATCCACAAACACCTATTGAGCTCGTTCGAGGGGATGAACTTCCATTCATGAATGCTCGTTTCTCACCAGATGGAGAGCATATTGCATTTACTGGACCTAATTATTTCGGTCTTTGGGTAGCAGATTACAGTCAGCAAGACAGTATCAATGTCTCAAATATGCGTAAACTTACCAGTGTAGAAGCAGGCTTTGGTTACGATTGGTCCTTAGATGGAGAGTGGATTTTATCCACTCATCACGTGTACCGAGACCGGAAAAAAATGAGTGCATTACAGCTCTATGGCATGGAAGTTGGAATAGTAAAGCGTCTTACAGACTATAGCATGGGATATCAAGGTGATCCAGAATGGATGGGATATGAATCATTGGCTGTGATTTCTTCCAGAAGCGGTTTAATAAGGGCTGAAACTGGAGTTGAATTACCAGAAGGTTTGAAGCCTGCCATCCCAGATGATCGCAACCGGCTCATAATTGTAGACGAAAAAATGGTTCGCCTGTCCGTATATAATAGTGAAATAGATCTCGTTGAAGTATATGAGGATGAAGAAGTTAAGTTGTTGAATTTAGTTCACTCGCCAGACGGTAAACTAGTGGCTTTTGAACGTTATGGAGAAGGATTGTACCTAATGAATAGCAACGGGGAAAATCTACGCTTTTTAGGTAGAGCCTATCGCCCTAGTTGGTCTCCGGATAGTCAGTATATTGTCGCCATGGAAACCCAGGATAATGGGTATGCATTTACCGCTGCCGAACTTGTTGTCTTTGGAGCCAGTGAACCAACTAGAGTTGAAATCACCAGTAATACCGATTTAATCACCTTAAATCCAAGCTGGTCACCCTATGGGGATTCTATATTATTTAACGATCCAGAAACCGGTAATATCTATATATTACCTCTGCAATAGCTAACGAAATATTGCATTAAACCCAACAATCATTAGCCCTCCGTTACGTAAATAAGCTAGTAACTGATACAGAAATCGGACTATTTATCTGCTTCTAATTCTTCATTAGGCCACCAAGCATATTGCGTATAATATTCTTCCAAGCCTTCCACTATTTGTTGGGCCATTCGGCGTTGATAGTAAGGATCTAGTAAGAATATTTCTTCCTCAGGATTGGATAAAAAGGCTGTTTCTACCAAAACATTTGGAAAATCGGTAGGTGCATTGAGTGAAAAATTAAAGCTACCTGTTAACCCGTAGTCATCCAGACCTAGTTCTCGCATTTTGTCATACATAATTTCAGCCAATGGTTTATACGCCATGTGCTTATAAAATGAACCAGTACCTTTCATTTCTCTTGGATCCGTGGCATACCCAATAGAATTAGCATGAATACTGACCATTAGTTCAGCCTTATTGGTCCGAATGATTTCGGCCCTCTCACTCATATACAAATATGAGTCATCTGTTCTAGTCATGACCACATTTGCCCCCGCTTCTACTAGTAGTTCTTCTAGTTTCTTTGAAATCGCTAAAGCCACGTCTTTTTCCATGACCCCGGTAGAACCGAGTGCACCGTTATTACGACCACCATGACCTGCATCTACCGCAATAATTCGATTTTTCAATGGCTTTAGTGCATCCTCAATCACTGGAGGATATTTAACGATGATGCGCATTTGAGCTCGCCAGCCATATTCTACATCATAGCCCCAATGGCGTTTATGCGTCAAATCAATATAAAGTCGTAGCCGTCCATCCTCTATTTGGCTCCACCGCACTTCATCAATACCGGTGGCTTCATCTAGCAATATCTTCCAATTAGTATTAGATGTTGCCCCAAAAATATCTACAACAATGCGATTGGGGTCTAATTCAGTGTGTACAATATAGGGTAAACGCTTGGGTAAAGAAACCATTATGACATCGGAACCCTGACTCAGATGTGAGTTTTCTTTAGAAGCTACAATACGGATATTACCACTTAATGACTGTGTGGGTAATTCAAATGACTCCTTTACATCCACAAACCTTGTGGGAATCCAAGCATGTAAAGAAGGGCTTAATGCTACCTTGTATAATCCACTTTGTTCACCCACAATGTCAAGCTCTACTCCTTCAAAAATTGAGCCATATTTAGCACCTCCAAGTCGATCTGAACCTAAGCCAATATTCAGGTAAGCGTCGGAAGTATTTACTACACCTATTTTAGGTAATCCTCCCATTTTTACTCTTTCTGAGGAAGTAGCTTTAGAGCGCTTCAACCACCTCCCCTTCAAACTAAACTCAATATTCCCCTCAAACATTGGATCATAGGGGTCGACTTTATGATAGGACTCATATATACCGGGACTGCGTTCATTCATAACAATATGAGTGTGTTGCCCGGGTATTGAATAAATAAGCTGTTTACCTGGTGTCGCCTGCACTAATATAGGTATCACATCACCAGGACCGTACCATTGATCGGGGTTCATTGGATCTCCGTTAGGTTGAATGAACCACTTTTTGGTGGGTGCCTTTGAGCGGAGTTCCACTAGTTCCGAACTAGCTTTTTGAGATGAGCTTGGTTTTACGAGATAACGAGTTTGATTGACTGTATCGCCATCCAATACAACCATAAATTCAATAGAGGTGATCTGTTCAGTGGGAAAAACCATGTCCACAAAGGCGCCAGAACTGTAGACCTGTACCTGTTTGCCATTGATAAAAGCCTGAGCATTTGGATCGGTGTGAGCCGCTACCCGATATCGTGAAAATGCATATTCAACGGTATCCTGTTCAGGTATGACAATTCCCAAGGTGAGTGGATTGTACTGTGCCCAGACAGATGAACTTAGGCTCATACATAGTAAAACAAAAAATATATTCTTCATAATTTGAGATTGTTGTGATTAATCGTTGGCAGGATACAACCAAAAAGAAATGGATTCTTGCTGAAAAGCCTTGGCTTCTCTTCTCCATTGTTCCAGTAATGGCTTGACTTGGTACTCCCTTGAAAATTCTAATCGCACCTGATCGGAACCGTTTACTTTATCGAACATATTCCAACGGTTTTCCGATACGCCAAAAATATCCTTCTCGGGGTATAACCCCTGGTGCACCTGCATAAAATAGAACTGCAAAGGCATCAATTCCACTTGATCAAAATCATACAAATGAATTTGTACCCCTCTTAGGGTTTTCCCTTTGTCTCGTCCATAAAATGGCTTATAAACGATTGGCCGAAAATAAACCCCTGGCAAGCCTAAGGCATTCATAGCCTCACTCAGATCCTGCTCATCTATCCAGTCAGCTGCAAATATTTGAAAAGGGAGCGTATACCCTACTCCTTCAGAAAACACACCTAATTCCCCCATTATTCCACTGGTAACGTAATAGTACGAAGAGTAGGCATGAGTTATATGAGGTGAAGTTGGTACCCAGGGTAGGCATGTTTGTTCAAACGTCATCTCGCGCGTCCACCCTTCCATACTAATAATCGTTAAATCAACCTTCTGCTCTGTATCCATCCACCCTTTGTCATTAATCATTCGTGCAACCTCACCAGGGGTGAGTCCATAGACATACGGGATAGGAAATGCACTCACAAAAGATTCAAACTCTGGCTCTACTAAGCCCCCCTCCACCTTCATTCCACCCAATGGATTTGGTCTGTCCAACACCACAAATGGTATTCCAAGCTCAGCTGCCGCCTCCATGGCTAAGCCCATCGTGCTTATATACGTGTACGATCTCACCCCAATATCCTGTATATCATAAACCAATACATCAACTCCTTCTAACATATCTGCAGTCGGTTTTCTAGTAGCTCCATACAGCGAGTAAACCGGTAATCCTGTTGACTGATCGGTATAACTCTCAACCTTATCCCCAGCAGCATAATCGCCACGCACCCCATGCTCTGGTCCATATAAGGCCACCAACTGCACATTTTCTGCACGGTTTAATAAATCGATGGTAGAGATAAGCTCAGAATTCACCCCGGTAGCATTGGTAATTAATCCGACACGCCTACCCTCAATAGCCTTAAAATCTTGCTCAATTAACACCTCAATACCCGTTTTAACGCTATGCTGTGCACTAAGGGGGGTAATACAAATTGAACAAATAATCCCACACAGAAGCACCATGCAACGCGCTGAGAATTGGTGGCCATTAACTTGCTTAATAAAGGGTGTAAACATAGACTAATAGATTGGCTTAGAATGTCTTAAATGATTAACATATCACTTTTAAAGTAGGTAAAATAGAAATGAACTACCTCGATTTATCACCCACATTTACATCTCTTAAAACACCGTTTTTCAGGTTGATGTATATGCAGCCAGAAAAATTATTTGCATCACATATAACCTCTTAAAATCCTTAGATGAGCCCAAGAAGTCCCATTATTTCGCTAGATACCTTACCAATAAGTAAAAAAATAGCTCAACTTTTTTTAATAGGTTTTAGAGGTTCTGATGTGAGTGAAGGCTCTGAAGTACATCACATGATCCAAGAAGTAGGTCCCGGAGCGGTTATTTTATTCGATCAAGATATGGTTCACCACAAGCCCGTCCATAATATATCCTCACCCAAACAACTTCAAGAACTCTGCGAGGCTTTACATAAGACTAGCTCACTCCCACTTTGGATTGGTATCGATCAAGAAGGAGGACTTGTCAACCGGTTAAAACCTGAATATGGATTCCCAGAAACAAAAAGTCATGCCTACCTAGGAAAACAAGATAATACTGAATTGACCTATCAACAGGCCAAAGACATAGGCTCCGTTCTTAGAGAAATGCATATTTCGATTAATTTTACTCCAGTGGTAGATATAGCAAAAGAAGAAGGTTCCTCAATAATAGCCAAGCGGGAACGATCTTTTGGCCGTAGCTCCGATGTTGTGTACCGGCATGCAAAAGCCTACTTAGAAGGCTTAGGATCAGAAGGAATTTGGGGCTGTAGCAAACATTTCCCCGGTCATGGAAGTACCAAAGGTGACACCCATGCCGGCTTTGTAGATGTAACCGAAACCTGGGAGGTAGATGAATTACTCCCATACTCATCCCTGATTGAAGATGGTCTGTGTTCCATGATAATGACCGCCCATGTTATCCACAAAGACTTCGACACACATCATCCCGCCACCTTATCAGAGCATATAATGCCCAAATTGCTCCGTGAAAAAATGGGTTTCGATGGATTGGTATTTACCGACGACATGCAAATGAGGGCCATTTCTAATCACTACGGGACTAAAGAGGCCTTGAAAATGGGTTTAAACGCTGGAGTAGATGTATTTTGTTTTGGGAATAATCTTTTACCAGAACCCGCCAAATTATCTGATTTAGTAATTTTAGTAGAACAACTACTTGATGAGGGTCTAATTAGCGCAAATCGAATTGACTATTCAGTAAGCAAGATACTAACCATGAAGGGCCAATTGCCCATGACTTTGAAAGAGTAATATTCAGTGAGGATACTACTCTTTAATTAGTAGAACTGCATTGGAAACTCTTCGCTGCCCTGTTGGATCCGACGGTGAACTTAAAACCTTATCATTAGCCACTAAGGTTGTTGAACCGCCTCCATCCAGATTAATGGCATAAGCAGCTCCAAAATGCTTCATCACCTCGGCTATTTCAGTTAGCGACATACCAACGCTACTCTCCTGTCGACCATCTACCGTAAACAAATATACCTTAGTGGTATCCGAATTAAAACCGAGAGCCGATCTAGGATGTCGTTCAGGCCAATTACCATCTATCTTACCTTCATATAAAAATATCTTACTGCCTCCAATGAACTCTACTAGTGCGGGTTGCTCAGAGAAAGGACGTTGACCTTGTAGTAATCCATGAGTTATTCGTACTGAATCTCCCTCAGTTAGTGCCTGTAAATAAGGTACCTTTACCCCGTGGGCAGAAAGAACTACATGGCCATCGGGAATAAAGCCTTTTTTATAATCTTTTAACTCTACAACCCTAAAAAGCTCAGGTCGGTTTATAGGCCTGAAATCAAGTTGCTCAAGTACAACTTCATGTCCGTAGGCATTGGTTTGGGTAGAATCCCCATAATACTGGTTGTACACGATAAGTTGATCTGCCTCTCGCGCCATGTTAACTCCGTCTATGGCAATTACGGTGAATTGGTCAAGGATTTCTAATTGACCGGAATAACTAAACGAACCTAAATAAAAACGCTGTTCTTCGTCCATCGCAATAGCATCGCGTTGAACTGGTAGCTTCAGAATTTCGCCGTCAATAAGCTGACTGTGGACAGGTACACCACCTGCCTTATAAAAATCTCCATTAATCCCAGCAACCACTTTTTTCCCTTCTCGGATAATTTGCTCATAAGAACGCATCATATGCTGGGTGGTCTGGTAGCCTTTCAGCTCATTATTTGCTTTAACTGTCTTTAGTTGTACCGAAGGATTCCAATCAGCCATTACAATGTCACCCGACCACCTTGGCTCCTCTGACTCCCATGATACGTGGTTGACTCCCGTAGTTATTACTGTATCACTTACCACCCTAATCGTGTACGATTGAGCCAGCAGGTTCCCCTGAAAAGTACTCGACATTAGACATAGCATACTTAGTATAATAAAGTTTGGTATACCTTTTATCTTAGAAAAAAACTTACTCATGAGTGATTTCTTGGATCTATAAACGGTTTTGCTCAGCTTCAAACTCTTTTTTCATTTTAATATGCTAATGTTGTACGGTAAGTATTTTTATGTTTAAATCTTAGTCAAATCACAGCCAAACAGTAAAGATAATGTAAAGAGCAAAGTTAGTTCGACCAAAATCATTTGTTTATATTATTTACTCTTAAAACAAGAATTTTTTCTATGTATTATTGCATTATTGATATTCACAAATAAGCATTTATATCTAACTATGTAGTAATCCAAATTCCAATGAGCATATAGTATTCCATCAACTTGATGGGAATAAAAAAGTGGAGGTGCGGGGAGTCGAACCCCGGTCCGAAAAGGCAGTCCTGCACATATCTACATGTTTAGTTACTGATTAAATTTCGCCATAGAACGAACCCAGTAACCCAGTGAACTATAGCTAGTCTGAAAAATTTCATACATACTAGACAGACAACCAGTATATATTATCCTGTCGGAATCGTCGCCCCGAATGGGCACAGACAGGCGTGCCACCCATGGAACGGCTTAGGCTGTTAGGCTGCTAAGCGGTATGAGTAATTGTTGTCAATTACATTTAGTCCATAATGGATGTTTAACGAGAACCATTGGACATCCTCGACATGCCACGTACGGATTTACTCTTCCCGTCGAATCCAGAACACCCCCAGTAAATCATAGAACAGCTACACATACATCATCGAATCTCATTCTTAGTCTAGAAAGATCAAATTAAAGAACGAAACTAGGATGATTCTTGTACGTATATATATACGAAATATATCAAATTTACGGCCGAATTAATACCTTCAAATTTCCCAGCATCCTCCCCGTACATACATCCAACGAGAGCCCCGCTTTTTCTAGACCCAATGATTTATTTATTCCGATTTTCCCACGTATATCCTCTGCTATTGATGGTAAGCCTATTACCGTTTAACCCTATTCAAGCTCAAAATAATTCGACAGCCCTATCAGGATATATCAAAGATGCCGATACCGGGGAAACCTTGATTGCTGCAAATATTGCTCTACTAGAAACCAATCGTGGTACTACAACCAACACCTTAGGGTATTACACCCTAACGAATCTACGTCCAGGCAGCTATACCCTCGCGGTAAGTTACATTGGCTACCGTCCATTTAGTATGGAACTAAGTTTGGAGACTGGAGAAACCAGACGGCTCGATATCGAACTAGAACCAGAGATCCTTTCTGGGGAAGAGATTGTGGTTGAATCGACCCGGGAGCAAGAAGCGCTAAAAAATATCGGAAGAGCTCAAATAACTACCCAAACAATCAAAGAATTACCTGCCATCTTTGAAGCAGATGTGTTCCGTAGTATTCAATTTTTACCAGGTGTCAAAGCAGCTTCAGATTTTTCGTCGGGGCTTTACATTCGTGGAGGAAGTCCAGACCAAACCCTCATACTACTTGACCGAACTACGGTATACAATCCCTCTCATTTTTTCGGTTTTTTTTCCACTTTCAATCCTGATGCTATTAAAGATGTCCGGCTTTACAAAGGTGGATACCCACCAGAATATGGGGGGCGCCTAGGGTCGGTTCTTTCGATTTATAATAAGGATGGCAACCGAAACGAAACCCAGGCTACTGCCACCCTTGGTATGCTAGCTTCAAGAGCTGCTATTGAAGGACCTATTCCCAACGGATCATATATGTTTGCAATGAGGCGATCCACCCTAGAACCCTTACTTGGAGCGCTCCGATCCAACAATGAGAACATTCCATCCTTATTTTACTTCCTAGACACCAACGGTAAATTGAACCTCGATATTGGGGTAAATGATAAATTTTCCTTGGCTTTTTACTCTGGAAAAGATAGGGTCGATTTTCCTTTTGGGGAGGATGCCGAATTCAAACTTCATTACGGGAACCAAACTATAAGTGGAAATTGGACCCATATTTTTAATGAAACTACCTTTTCCAATTTCGTAGTAACCGGATCGCGTTACTTTAACTTTCCTACCTTTGAAGTCGCCGGAACGCCTTTTAAACGAGATAATAACATTTATGACCTATCTGTAAAAGCTGATGTAGAGTACCTTCCCAACGAAAAACATACCGCTAGTACGGGTATTTGGGCAGGAGTATTCACCTTCCGTATTCAAGATCAATTTGACGGTCAAAATACCTTTGGTCAACGAATACATGCTCAATATGCCTCCTGGTACATTCAAGACGAATGGCGCCCCAATAATCAGTGGAAACTTTTAGGTGGATTACGCATTAATACCTTTTCAGATGGTTCCTACCTGCGATTAGAACCCCGCTTATCGGCTGAATATCTTCGATGGAATCGACTTAGACTTCAAGCAGCCTACGGAAGATACAATCAATTCTTCACCCTAATCACCAACGAAGCCTTCTCTGGTTTTGACTTGTGGCTAACCTCTGACAAGGGAATTAAACCAGCCTATGGGGATCAATTTATTTTAGGGTTAAAGACGATTCCCTTCCAAGGATATGGCTTCGATATTGAGGGATATTACCGGACTATGAATAATCTGTTTGAACTCGATCCCTTTTTACAAGATGCCGCAGGATTAGCCTATGCCGATCTGTTCCGCTTCGGGGAAGGTAGCGCCTATGGGCTGGAGGTACTATTTGAAAAGCGGCAAGGGCGTTTAACGGGGTATCTAGGATATACTTGGGGATATACGTGGCGCAAATTTCCCGGATTCAACATGGATCCTAGCACTCGATTAGCACCAGGAAAAACAGCTCAAGCCCGATTTTATCCTCCTAAGTATGATCGCCGCCATGACGTAAATCTCATATTAAACTACACCGTCTCGTCTAAGTGGAAACTCACTGGAGCTTGGGTATATGCCACCGGTCAGGCGTACACCCAAGTACTCGGACGCTACGCCTTACTCGATGACCCTTTTGGAGCTTCTGAATTTAACAACGCATTTACCGTTGGTAAGGTCAATGCCTCTCGCCTCCCCTCTTACCATCGCATTGATTTCTCAGCTCAGCGTAGTGGCTCACTCTTTGGGATGCAAACCCTATTTCAGCTTCAAATCATAAACGTGTATAATCGCAGGAATGTCTGGTTTCAAAACTTTAATTTTGACGAAAATCCAGTTCAACAAACCGATGTCACACTATTGCCCATCATTCCAGCTATTTCGATCACCTTTAATTCTCCTAAATAACATGAACCGAATTAGCCATCTTATGAACCCAAAAACCACGCTAATAGTAGCATCTGTTCTTTTATTCACAGGAGCATGTGATCCATATACTCAAGATAGCTACACTGAACAGGTGGTGGTAGAGGCGTATTTGACTGCAGGGAATCTAATGCCCCCCTTGCGCCTATCGACCACAGCCGAAGCTACTGTGTTCTACAATTTTGAGCAGCTTGCATTAAGAAACGCCCAGGTGATGATTTGGGAATTGGACGAACAAAGCGAGCAAAAAGAGTCCCGAATCACCTACGAAGAAGAGTCTCCTGGGATTTATCAGCCAACTAAGAAGCATCGTGTGATTCCGGGTGCAAAATACCTTCTCGAGGTCATTCATCCAGATTATCAGACTATTTCCGCTCAAACACAGGTGCCAAAAGATTTTAGCATACTCAATGATATTCCGGATACACTCCGGTATCAATCAACCGAACAATTAAGCCTTGAGCTGAGCGCAGAAGCTATAGAGCAAGGCCAGAATTATTATATCATCAACACTGTGGCTAAAAACCCATTTGAAGAGTTATTAACGCCTTTTTATAGGGAATTTCTGGATGATACAAACGAGGAAGAAAAAGAACAAAACCTACAGGAATTACGCATTAACTCATCCGGCATATTAAACGAAGGTAACTTTGAACGAAACCAAGCAGGGAATATTGAGATCCGCTACCCTTGGCTTGCGGTCGCTTTTTTTGGAGAAAATGCTATCATTCCTTCTGTCATTGACAAAAATCTCTATAATTATATTCGCTCAGAATCTGTTCAACTCGGTGGTTCTACCTTATCACCCGGTGAGATTCAAAATGTACTCACCCCTATTCGTGGTGGCGTAGGTATTTTTGGCTCTATGGCCAGAGACACTGCAAACACTCTCATACTTCCATTGGAAATTAGCTTTCCTTGATCTGTATATTAATCCCATGAAATATATTTCTGAACACATCCAACCGCATACCATCTGGTTATTCATAATTGCGCTGGGTTTTCCAATGAATCCCTATTACAGCTATCTGCATGCTCAAACAAATCCGGATGATGTGCAAATAGCTCGAATAAAATATCGCGGTGGAGGAGATTGGTACAACGATCCTTCTTCATTGACTAACCTTTTGCGCTTCACTGCAGAAAGTGTTCCATTTGGCTTATCTATGCGATATAGAGACGTGGACTTGGGAAGTGCCGATTTATTCCAATATCCATTTGCCTTCCTAACGGGACATGGAACCATCGCTAGTAATGCGAGCGAGCGAAGAAATCTTCGGCGATATTTGAAGCAGGGTGGTTTTTTGTACGTGGATGATGACTACGGACTAGATGCTTCCTTTCGGGCGCTCATTGCCGAAACCTTTCCAGAAGAAGAATTAATTGAACTCCCATTTGCTCACCCGGTATTCAATCAAGTTTTTACTTTTCCAACAGGCGTCCCAAAAATACATGAGCACGACAATCAAGCGCCCAGAACCTTCGGATTATTTCTCGATGGGAGATTAGTGTTGGTATACACCTTTGAATCTAACTTAGCTGATGGTTGGGCAGATCCAGCCATTCATAACACCCCAGAAGATAAGCGAACTCAAGCTCTACGAATGGGTGCTAATATACTGGTGTATGCCCTGAGCGCCGCACCTTAGGTTCTAATGCCATTATCGAGTAACCAAACATAAATCTTTAGGCACTTTTCTGAGCCAACAAGATTAAAATAAACAAGCGATGTACGTGTACCCACAATTGGCCGTAATTACCTAATCCTTTTTTTTACGATCTTTTTTCATCACATAATGAAAACTCTTTGGACTCAGGCTTTCCCCTTTTTTACCAACCGGATCGGGATATAACTCCGCAGAATCTCGTTGCTCACGATCGGTGATTTTCTTTTGAATTTCACTTTGAAGTGCCACTATTTCCTTTTTCTCTTGTGTATCTGCGGATTTGAATCGCCCTGCCAACTCCGCTCGTTTTCGTTTGTAATAATTAATTTCCAGAGCTTTCAGGCAATCTTTAACACTCCTATAAGGGTCTTTGTCTTTTTTAAATTCAATGCCTGTTTTTTCGTGATGACGTGTAGAGGCAGTATGAATTTCTAAAAATATATCCCCTACCAGTTCTGGGTACGGGGACTGTTGTCTACTATAATATTCTATCCCAAATGATTCCTCGGCTTTATACCGCTCTATAATATCCAAATAGAATAATCGTAATTCCTGGACTTCGAAAAGCTTATCATTGGCTAAACCGCCCACATAACCCACCATATCGCGTCCAAAACTTATCATAATCCGAATTAACTCCTTTTCATAATGAGGCTTTAGCACTTGTTTAATGGCTGCAGTCCGAAATCCATCCCCACCAAATCCCCTTGGATCCAACTCTGCATACCGCCCTGCATCTTCATCACTGTAAACAGGGTGACCATATTCCGACGCATCTGGCACCGTTCTTCCTAATTCACCGCCTCCTTCCATATCATCGAAACGATTAGAAGCTTTTTGATTTCTGCCTTGTCTATTTCTAGTTTCTTGATTTCGCTGGCGCTGTTGTGCTCGCTTTTTTTGAACCGCCCGTTCACGAAGTGCTCGATCTAACTCTTGGAAAAGTTCACGATCTGTACCCTTTCGATATTTCTGTGTCTTTTGATGTAAATGCTGAATGTACACCTGCCGCTGAATGGTATCTGGTATATGTGCAACAGCTTCAATAAGTTCATTAATCACTCTAGCTAATGAAATAGGCGCCTCCAAACGCCCTTCCGTTGCCGCCTTAGCTAACAAAAAATCTACAAAATCTTGGGTTTTCTTATGCTTAATATCATTAAAAGATTCTTTCCCAAACTGTTTTACAAAAGAATCCGGATCTTCTCCATCGGGCAGTTCCAGTAACTTTACCTCTAGCCCCTCTTCCAACGCAAGTAAAATTCCTTTTTTCATCGCATTCTGCCCAGCCGCATCCGAATCATAGATCATGGTTAAGGTATCTCCAAAACGATGTAAAGTACGCAGCTGCCCAGGTGTTAAGGCCGTGCCAGAACTAGAAACTACATTATCTATTTCATGTTGGTGCAAACTTATTACATCCGTGTACCCTTCTACCAGAATCATTTCTTTGTTTTTACGAATTTGATTCTTTGAAAAATTAACTCCGTACACCACCTCACTTTTGTTGTACACCTTAGTTTGGGTAGAATTAATGTATTTGGCCGTTTTTTCATTGCCTAATACTCTTCCCGCAAAGGCGATCACTTTGCCCGTAGGGTTAAAAATGGGGAACATCAAACGCCCTCTGAAAGTATCAAACATTCCCTCAGATTCTGTGCGCTGCTTAATTAAGTCGCCTCCTAACAAATACATCGGATCAATTCCAGCCTGCTGCGCTGCATCGATCAAAGCCTGTCCTGAACTAGGTGCATACCCAAGTCCGAATTGCTTAATAATGTCGCTGCCATAGCCCCGTTGTTCTAAATAACTTCTAGCCTTTTGCGCCTCATCCAACTCCATAAGCGAACGATAAAAGAATACACCCGCAAACTTCAATGCATGCAAAATGCCTTCTTTTTCCTGCTCAAATACCTGCTCCTCATAACTACTTTGCTCTTGAGGTAGGTACACTCCAAAACGATCCGCTAATGTGCGTAGCGCCTCATTGAACTTGAGTCCTCCCTGATCCATGATGAATTTGAATACATCTCCAGATTCTCCACAACCAAAACATTTGAATATCCCTAGTCGAGGGTTCACATGAAAGGATGGGGTTTTTTCATTATGATATGGACATAACCCAGTAAAACCACTCCCCGAGCGCTTTAACTTAACATAATCGGAGACCACCTCCACAATATCAGCTGCGTCCCGAATTTCTTCTTTTTTAGTATCACTTATCATACCTTAAAAATAGGAGTTTAAAGGCAAGGCGAAAATATATTTTTCGAAGTATTTTGAAAATCTTCCAAATATCTTACCACTGACTCATTTGCATCAAGAAGTAGTATTCATGTTATCCTATTTAGCATCCCTAAAACTAGCGCTTCAATCATTATTGATCTTAGGTTTATTCTTTTTTTTGAGTACGGTAACTAACGCGCAATGGTCTGTTCATCTCGGGTTGATGAACTCCCAAATCGCGGATCCACTTGTTTCGTATCAAAGCTACGAGGGAAATGGTCTCAAATGGCATCTAGGGTATAATTGGACCAAGGAAACCCGCTCGTCTACCATCGCTTTGGAAACCGGGCGTTCACGTCTAAGTAACCGGCATAATAATTATTGGGACAGTCGCAGTCTTAGTTTTTTCTTACATTCTGAACTTCCAGCTACTCCGTTTTTCCCCAAGCTGAATATCCACAGTGGATTAGAAGCCCAATTGCTTCAAATTGAGTCCTTCTTCTTTATGGAATCTAACGCATACAATGGAAGGAAAAGTGGATTCGGAGCCATTCGTATTCCACTTCTTATTTCAAGTAATTATTTTCTTAACCAAGCCCTCCCCATAACATGGACGTTGAACCTACCGGTGCTACAATATACCCTTAGACCGGGCTACAGTGTTTTTGACCCTGAAGAACTATTTAATGAACAGCCCACGTTTGGAAATATCCTTAAAACAGGCCAATGGAGCCCCATAGCAAGCCTCGGACAATGGCAATGGGAGCTTGAGTGGTCTCCTAAATCACAAGTAAAAGAAAACAACTATGTCGTATTTATTACCCATAAATACCATAGAATTCCCTTTCCACAGGTCTTTAAAAGTAGTACCATTCAGTTAGGTTTTGGAGTATATTTATGAATTGGTTCAAGGGGATTATGATTCACCAAGGTCTTGTATCCACTGGATTCTCAGACATTAAATTCATGGAATTGTTGTGCCTAACCATTTTACTTGGGGGACTTATTTCTTGTGAAAGTTTTATGGGGAGCAGGTTTGATGGCCCCCGAGATACCGTTACAAATGAAGAAGTCTTTGACCATTTTTGGCAGGAATTTTCTGATTACTACCCTTATTTCCAACATAAAAACGTGAATTGGAATCAGTTCTACGAGATTTATCGCCCTTTAGTAGACTCCGCAAGTACACAAGGGGAGTTATTTGATTTGCTTGAACAAATAATTTATCGCCTAAAAGACGGGCATGTAGTGCTTGAGAGTCCCTTTAATAGATATCAATATTACGATTGGTACCAAACCGATTACAGTGGGAATCTAATCTTCGCTAACTATTTAAACTACCAGCTTCAAGAGGATGGATCGGGCGTGTACAGATATGGTCGTATTCAGGATATTTTATATGTACACTTGGGAAGTTTTAGAGGACCTGAGAAGCCTTTTAACGAGCTGACTCAGATCATTGCATCATCGACTAAAGACACCAAAGGACTCATATTAGATTTACGTACCAATGGAGGTGGAAGCGATGTAAATGCCCATATTATTGCACAAGAATTTATGACTAGCCCTACCCGTATACGTTGGATTAGATACAGAAATGGCCCAGATCACTACTCATACAGTCGTTGGATTTCTAATGAATTAACTCCTAAACAATATAGCTATCAACAACCTGTTGTGATCATCACCGATCGCAGTGTGTTTTCTGCCGCGGAGGATTTTGTACTTGCCTTACGCCATTTACCTAATGTATACGTAGTTGGTCAGTTTACTGGTGGTGGATCCGGGAATCCAATGACCAGAGAATTAGCAAACGGATGGATCTTAAAAGTACCCCGTTGGCAAGTGGCTGATCCGCTAACTAAAATCCTCTATGAAGGAATTGGTTTAGAACCAGATTCTGTATTAGAGCAACGAATCCTCGATACCACTTTGGGCATCGACCGTGTGTTGGACTTTAGTATACAATACATCAATGAAAATGCTAACTAAACTGCTCTGATTTTCTCTCATGATGACTCACAGACTGTCCGTGATATAAGTGATACTAGAACTCAATTCCATCGAAAATAAGGGCTACATTTTAGTGTAAAGCATACTATATTTAACGCCTGTAAAAAGGGTTAGTAGTATAAAGAGGCGAAAAAAAGCAAATAACCCAATAAAACTGTAAATTTTATATCCATGAGCGTACTTGTTGGCAAACAAACTAGATTAATCGTACAAGGTTTTACTGGAAGTGAAGGAACCTTTCACGCAGAACAAATGATTGCCTATGGGACTCCTGTGGTGGGTGGTGTTACACCTGGAAAAGGTGGCCAAAAGCATTTAAACTTACCCGTATTTAATACCGTAAAGGAAGCGGTTGAATCCGAAGGTGCAAATACCTCGGTCATTTTTGTGCCACCGGCCTTCGCTGCGGATGCAATCACTGAAGCTGCTTTCGCTGGAATAGAAGTAATTATTTGTATTACTGAGGGTATTCCTGTTAATGATATGATTGTCGCCAAACAAATCGTAAAAAGTCATGGGGCTACACTCATTGGACCAAACTGCCCCGGTGTTATAACTCCTGGCGAAGCTAAAATTGGCATTATGCCAGGCAATATTTTTGCACCCGGTACGGTCGGAGTAATTTCTCGGTCAGGCACGCTCACATACGAGGCTGTTGATCAGCTTTCAAAAATTGGATTAGGTCAAAGCACGGCTATTGGTATTGGCGGAGATCCAGTGATTGGAACCACACACTTAGATGCGGTTAAACTCTTCCAGAATGATCCAGGTACCGAATCTATTGTACTTATTGGTGAGATCGGCGGGTCTGCTGAAGAAGAAGCAGCTGCTTACATCAAAGAGTATGTAAGTAAACCAGTCGTTGCTTTCATAGCTGGATCAACAGCGCCTCCTGGCCGTCGAATGGGCCATGCTGGAGCTATTATCTCAGGTGGAAAAGGAACCGCCCAAGAGAAGAAGAAAGCATTATCAGAAGCAGGTATTATTGTAGTAGACAGTCCAGCTGAGATTGGAGCTATCCTAAAGACTATACTCTAGGCAACATTTCCTTTTCGGGAAATAAACCTAGCTACTACAGATGAGTTCCGTCGGGTATGACAGTACCTTTTTTGACGATAATGATACCTTCTCGCACGTAATGCAATGGATAGTCGCCGTCTTCTAAATGCTCTCCACCAACAATACGAACGTCGTTTCCTATACTCACGTTCTTATCAATGATGCAATTGCTAATGTAACATCGATGACCAATTCCCATCGGTGGTTCTGTAGGTGCTGCCGCATCGATAAACGCCTTACTCTGGAAAGAATCATTACCCATTATAATGGAATTTTCAATGGTTGTGCCTTTGGAAATGCGAGAGCGAATACCAATGACAGACCGAACTATACGACTCGCTTCAATGATACAGCCTTCAGCCATCAAGCAGTTCTCCATGGTAGTACCCATTATCTTGGATGCGGGTAGTAATCGAGCATGTGTATAGATATAGGCATCATTATCGTACAAGTTGAATTCAGGCACTGTATCCGCTAACGATAAATTAGCTTCAAAGAATGACCGTATGGTACCAATATCTGTCCAATACTTACCGAATTCAAAGCTACATACTCTCATTCCTTCATTTAGTGTCTTTGGGATAATTTCTTTGCCAAAATCAGTAGCATTCGGGTTTTCATTAAACAAGCGTATCAACGTCTCCCGATTGAAGATATAGATACCCATTGAGGCTAAGTAGTTTTTACCTTGACTTTTGTATGGCTCGGGTACTTCAGATTTCCACTTCTCCAATTCCTCGGTTGCGGGTTTTTCTACAAAAGAATCTATTAACCCATCTGAATTTGTTTTCATTATTCCAAAGCCCATAGCATCGCGATCTATAACAGGGATGGTTGCAACGGTTAAATCTGCCTGTTGTTTGATATGTAAATCAAGCATTTCACTGTAATCCATCTGGTAGAGTTGGTCACCTGATAGAATCAATACATATTCATAACTGTGATTTTCCATGTGATGAATAGACTGCCTAACCGCGTCCGCTGTACCCTGAAACCAGTCGGTATTTTGAGCGGTTTGTTCAGCAGCCAAAATATCCACGAAGCCATTGCTGAATACATCAAAATTGTAGGTGTTTTTAATATGTCTATTCAGTGAGGCGGAATTAAATTGGGTGAGTACGTAAATACGCTTTACGCCCGAGTTTAGACAATTAGAAATTGGAATATCTACTAACCTATACTTCCCTCCTACAGGAACTGCTGGTTTGGATCTATGATCGGTTAAAGGAAATAGCCTTGTTCCTCTACCACCACCGAGAATGATGGCCATCACTGAATTATTCATGAATTATTTTTTTTGTTGACTAGTCTTTTTTTGAAGCAAAACGTATTCACTTTTAGAGATATTTATATTAAGTAAAATAAACTACTATTGTTTAAACAGCCTTTAGGTATTAACAAAAAAATATTGTTACCACTCTATAATTAAATAACCATTTCCTTATCCAAGTTCCAAATAGAATCAGTCTCGATAGGACTGTATTTGGTTGTAGAGTTCATCGTACTCTTTGGCGACTTTATCCCATGAATGATCTTGCACCATAATTCGCTCTCGTAGAGAATGCATATCGCCTTGATTAGTAAATAAATCACTGGCTCGTAGGATGGCTTCCTCTAATGCCTCATAACTAAACGTATTGAATTGTATACCAAGTCCATTAGAACTAGAAATGTCCGGAACAGAATCTTTTAACCCACCTACTGACCGTACAATTGGGATTGTACCATAACGCATCGCATACAATTGATTAAGTCCACAAGGCTCTACCCTGGATGGCATGACCATAAAATCTGCACCGGCATACATTTGCCTTGCTAAGCCTTCATTGTAGGATAGGTTAGCATTAAAATAACCCACATAGTCCTGATCTAGTTGGCGAAACTCCGCTTCCAACTGAGCTTCACCAGTTCCCAACAAAATAAAATTAAGTTCTTTGCCTTTTTCACGTAGACAGCGGATTACTGAGGCCAATAAATCTGCCCCCTTTTGATCTACTAATCGCCCTATGAATGCAAAAAGAGGCCTGTCTGGGGATAAATGATATTCTTGACATAACGCATGCTTATGATAAGACTTCCCTTCTTTGACATCTAAACAGTTCGAATGCTCTTCATTAGAGCCTTTTAAGGTATAATGCTGATCTAAATAGGTGTCAGTTGCAGGATTCCACACCTCCGGGTCTATTCCGTTTAATAAGCCAACCGATTTCCCGGCTTCCAATTCAAACAAAAACTCCAATCCATTACTATTGGTTCGTAATTCTTCCATATAGCTTGTAGATACCGTACTTATTTTCCAAGCACACTTTAACCCACAGGCCAATGGATTTAATTCTCCAGCCCATTCTAACAAACCCGTGTGTATTCCGTCAAAATCTGGCAATAAAAATCGTTTCCCCATATCCTGATTCCCATGATATTCGGCATTGTGAACCGTAATAATGGTAGGGGTATTGGATAAAGATTTAAAAGCGGTACACTGCTGAGTCATAAAGGGTATTAATCCTGTGTGATGATCATGACAATGAAGTACATCAGGCTGTAGATCCCAACGAATCAAGGTATCCAACACAGCAATTTGAACACTCAAAAATCTTTCGAACTCATCCCAATACCCATCTCCTGAATTCGGATCTAAATATATACCCGTTCTATCTGTGTAGCCCGGTATATCAAAGGTATAGAGGATGAAACCTAAGGATTCTTTGATTTCATACACATTATAGGGTACCTTCATAGCACCCACTTGGCAAGTAGCGGTATCGATTAGGGTTTTATTGGCCTTCAGTAGCCATGGTGTATGATAGTGAGGCATGCATACCATCGTACGGTTATTCCCTCGATTTTGATATTTAGGCAAGGCACCAACTACATCACCCAGTCCCCCTGCTTTGGCAGCTGGATAACATTCTGCACTTATATGAATAATAGTCATAAACTTGTATCTTTTGACAATAATTATCTAATCGAGATATCTTATAATCAATATAACCATTTATCATGTCCCTAGTTATTGATGTTCAAAATGTGAGTAAACATTTCGGAAGGGCAACAGCAGTAAATCAAGTTAGTTTTGGAGTAGAACAAGGGCAAATTTTTGGTTTGTTAGGTCCCAATGGTGCAGGTAAAACCACTACGATCAGGATGATCAATCATATCCTGAATCCAGATACAGGTTATATATCGATATTGGGAGAAGCCGTGAGCCCTAAAAGCCAGGAACGGATTGGATACCTACCTGAAGAGCGTGGTTTATACAAAAAAATGAAGGTTTTTGACCAACTCATGTATCTTGCTCAACTAAAAGGTTTAAGCCAAATGGCCGCCAAAAAGGCTATTGAATTTTGGTTAGATCGATTTGAAGCGAGTAGTTGGAAAAAGAAGGAAGTATCAGAACTCTCTAAGGGTATGTCTCAAAAAATACAGTTCATTGCTACCGTTGCTCATGATCCAGAAATCTACATATTTGATGAGCCTTTCAGCGGGCTTGATCCAATCAATTCAGAAATGCTTAAAGAAGTCATTCTGGAAGAGAAAAAACAAGGTAAAACTATTTTGTTTTCTACCCATAGAATGGAGCAGGTTGAGCAAATGTGTGACGATATTTGTCTTTTTAATCAAGGTAAGGCAGTTTTACAAGGTAACCTGCGATCAATAAAACAAAGTTTTGGTAACAACACAGTGCTACTAGATTTCATAGGTGATTCAGAGTTTTTAAACCAATTAGATGGGGTTCGAATCAACAACCGTTCAACCAATTTTGCCGAAATACGTTTATTAGAGGGAGCCTCTCCTCAACATATATTAGAAATCGCGATGAAACATGCGGAGATACAACGATTCGAAATTGTACAACCTAGCTTACAGGATATTTTCATTAGCACAGTCAATGATACCAAAGTCTCTGTTTAGTTAACGAACGTAGATTAAATAATCCTATTACATACAAAATAAATCTGATATGATTAATTTTTTGAAAATCTGGCTCATTATTAAACGAGAGTACAAAACACGGGTACAAACGAAATCCTTTCTGCTCTCTACTTTCCTTACCCCTCTATTGATATTAGGCTTCATGGGCTTTGTTATTTTTATGACCGTATCTGATAATGAAGCTCCTAAACAAGTTATTGTGATTGACGAAACAGGCCGAATGCTTGAACCATTAACCCGACTTAATGCTACCAGGTACCAACCCATTAAGGCGGACCAGTCTATTGAGCAAATACGTGATCTTATCATGGAAGACGAACTCGATGGATATGTTTTCTTCGATCAACCTTTTTTAAATGAAGGCACCCCTGCCACCTTTGTTCATAATGGCTCAGGTGGTATTACTTTTTTCGAGTCTCTTAGGTCCGATGTTAGAGATGTAACCCGTCAAATTCGACTAGAGGATAATGATGTATCAGATGCTATTATTGCCATTTTCGAAGAACGGCCTGCCTTGGAAAATAGGAGGTTAAATGAGGCTGGTGTTGATGAACAGAGCAATGCTGTTGTAAGTAGTTTAGGTGGGATTTTCATTGGGATATTTATATTTATTGGCCTATTCGGTTATGGAGCCATTCTAATGCGCAGCGTTATTGAAGAGAAAACATCACGAATCGTAGAAATAATAACCTCTTCTGTAAAACCCATAGAGTTGATGTTAGGTAAGTTACTTGGAGTTTGTTTAGTAGCATTAACTCAATACAGTTTATGGATTGTTACCTATGCAGGAGTAACCATCCTTGCTGCTCCTGTTGCTCAGTTCTTCATTAATCAGAGAATGGGGGGGCTTCAAAACAGCTTATCTACATTGGATACAACAGGAACAGTAGCTAGTGTACCATCAGATATTGACTTGAGCTTTTTGGAACAATTCAGTATAGACCCATTATTTATACTCTATTTTTTCGTGTTTTTTGTACTAGGCTTTTTAATGTACTGTTCTATATTTGCTGCCATTGGTGCTGCTGTGGATTCTGAGCAAGACTCACAGCAATTCATGGCACCTGTAATGCTTCCAATTTTCTTAGGGTATATACTCAATTTCAGGATTGCTGAGGCCCCAGATTCTACCATTGCTATTGTGGCTTCGTTGTTTCCCTTGACCTCGCCCATTAACATGGTTACTAGAATGTTGGTATCTAATGTACCATTATGGGAAGTACTACTCTCTATCCTATTGCTCATTCTCAGTTTGATTGGCATGCTATTACTAGCCGCACGCATTTATCGTACTGGTATTCTCATGTATGGCAAAAAACCAACCTTTAGAGAATTATATAAATGGATTAGGCAAGCCTAAATTACTTTATTGTTTCGATAAGCATAAACAAGGCTAAGCCCAAACTACTATTCTCCCTTTTGAGCTCGATGGCGTGCAAATAGTACTTTTAGTTCTAGGTGTAGGTGAGGGTTGGTTGAATAGCCATTTCCTGAATGGATTGTTTCAACACCGTGGATATCACTAAATACACCCCCTGCTTCTTTAACAACGGGTAATAAAGCAGCGGCATCCCATAAGTTAAGTACAGGATCAAACATAATATCCGCTCTCCCAATAGCCACCATCATATGACCGTAGGCATCTCCCCATGTTCTATGAAGTTTTGTTTTGGCCATCAAATCCTGAAATTCTTCTTCCTTACCAACATCTTGAAACCTTTTGATTTCAGTCACTAACAAGGTAGCATGTTGCATGTCGGATGTTTCACGCACTTTACATGGTTTCCCGTTAAAATAAGCCCCTAAGCCTTTACCAGCTACACAACATTCATCCAAAGCAGGAGCATTGATAACTCCAACCATTGGCTCTTTATCAATCATGATACCAATTAAGGTTGTATAAAAGGGAACTCCATGAATGAAGGATTTTGTCCCATCAATAGGATCCAAAACCCATTGAATGGATGCATCTGGACGGGTCACCCCATACTCTTCACCAATAATACCATGATCCGGAAACCTTTTTTCAATTTCTTCTCTAATCACCATTTCGGTTTCACGATCTGCAATAGTAACAGGTGAATCATCCGCTTTTGAAATTACTTCTACCTCTTTTTTAAAATAGTTAAGAGTATGAGCCCCTCCGATTTTAGCAATTTCTTCAGCTGCTTGGACCAAGGTCTTGAGATCTGTCATAGTACTAGTTAATAATTAAAATTGGGTGTTAGTGAGGTATAATTGAATAATGTTCTATGCATTGAATGCTTCCATTCACTACCTTTTATGGTAACATAGAAGGCTACTAGGCTTGTCAATAATGATACTGCAAATTTAAGAGGAATGGAACGTACAATTTTATTCAAAAGAAAAACCAAAGCCGTTCATTGTAACGGTGTAATAACATGGTGTTTGACTAAAATTCTACCAAGTCTAGTGTTTTTTTTAGTTTTTTTATAAACGTATGTAGGTTTGTTTTACTCTTTGTTTATTTTGGCTAAACTATTCTTACAATAGTCGCTCTCATAACACTGACTCCTTGTAATTCGCATTCCTTATCAACTTCAAATAGTATAACCCCCAATAATATAGAAGCCGATTCTACAATAACGACCCAAGCAGACTTTGCCCAAAACCTTGAGCATAAATATCACATACAAGTCTATAATCGTTTCCCTATAACGATTAATCGCGGTCAAGGTGCTAAAGTGTGGGATAGCGAAGGCAATGAATATATAGACTTGCTGGCTGGTATAGCTGTAAATAATTTAGGGCATGCTCATCCAAGGGTGGTAAAAGTCATACAAAGTGCGGCGATTTCTCCTCTACACTTTTCTAATTTCTATTATTCAGAGCCTCAGTCACTGCTGGCAAAAAAGCTCACCGAACTCACTGGATTAGATCGTGTCTTCTTTTGTAGCTCTGGAGCCGAAGCCATGGAAAGCTGCCTTAAACTGGCAAGAAAATGGGGGCAAATCCAAGGAAAAAAGGGCTCAATACTTTCGCTTAGTAATGGTTTCCACGGCAGAACCTTGAGTACTCTTACTATGAGTTCCACCAAATACCAAGAAGGCTATGCTCCACTTCCAGCCGGATTCACTCAAGCCAAATTCAACCAAATAGAAGAGGTAATTGAGCAGACAAATGAGGAAACTATTGCAATTGCATTAGAACTGATCCAAGGCAATAGTGGTGTTCACCTAGCTGAATACAATTTCGTACAGGCATTAGCCCAACACTGCAAGGAACGAAATATCTTACTTATCATAGATGAGGTGCAAACGGGAATTGGTAGAACTGGTAAAATGTGGGCATACGAACACTTTGATATACAACCAGACATGGTAGCCACTGCTAAAGCACTTGCGGGAGGTATACCTATCGGGGCATTGATTACCAGTGAAAAAGTAGCAACGGCATTCGGTTATGGTGACCATGGTACTACCTTTGGGGGAAATCCATTTGCTTGTTCAGTGGCTTTGGAAGTATTAACTATTATTGAAGATGAGGAGCTCTGCCAACGGGCAAGTAAACTTGGGTCCTATTTTATGTCTAAACTTAAAACCTTAGCAGATAAACGCCCATCTATTACAGAAGTGCGTGGAATGGGACTTATGATAGGGTTGGAATTTAATCAACCAACCCGACCCATTGTGGATAAATGGGCTGAGTTAGGAGTACTTAGTAATTCAGCGGGTGGTAAAGCTATTCGGATTGTACCTCCACTTACTATATCTAAAGAATTAATCGATAGTTCGGTAGAAAAATTAGACCTCTTGCTCGAAAAGTTTTAAGTATTTCATCCTATCTGGGCGTACATCAGCCTGTTTCAAATAGATTAACTTATGTACTGAAACATTGTCTAGTTACCTCTAAGAGTCTATTTACATCTGCTTCTTCTATCTGAAAATGAAAGGTCGCACGTACTGTTGATGGACCAAAAGGAACCATTTTTATGCCATTTTGTCCAAAAACTTCAAGCACCTCGATAGCGTTTCGGTTGCCCGTATCAAAAAGCACAATATTGGTTTGAACGCTGTCTAGATCGATTTGTAGCGCAGATATTTCAGAGATTGTTTGGGCAAAGGTTTTGGCATGTTCATGATCCAAAGCCAATTTAGGCCAGTGATGCTCAACGGCATAATCGGCTGCGGCGGTCAATAAGCCTATTTGCCTCATCCCACCACCCCACATCTTACGGAATCTTCTAGCTTTTGCTATGTTTTTGGTGGATGAAAGCAACATAGATCCTACTGGAGCCCCTAATCCTTTACTGAAACAAATCGAAAGAGTATCAGCTATTTGCCCTATTTCTTGAGGTTTTTGTCCTGTAGCCACAAGTGCATTCCATATACGCGCCCCGTCAACATGTACGTATAGACCGTGCCGTTCACACTCCTGTTTTATGGATCTAAGTTCATCCAACGAATATACCGTTCCACCCCCCTTATTCGTACTGTGTTCAATACAAACAACTTTGGTTTCAGGTTCCCAATCATAAGCGCCTCTGACCGCAGGAGATATTTGCTCAGAGCTTAATTTCCCCGAGTAACCTTCAAGGGGCAAAAGTTGAACCGAAGACAGTGAGGAAGCACCACCAGTTTCATACTGCAGTATATGACCTTTACTTTCTATTAACACCTCATTGGATGGCTGAGTTAGCACCTTTAAAGCTAACTGATTACTCATGGTTCCACTAGGCACATACAACCCAGCTTCCATACCAAAAAGAGTAGCCATTTTGGCTTGAAAATTATTCGTCAACTCATCTTCTCCAAATACATCATCACCTACCTCTGCCTCCAACATGACTTGTTTCATTTGCTGAGTAGGCTTAGTAACGGTATCACTTCGCAAATCTATTACTTTCATGGTCTGTATTAATGAACGATATTATTTTATTTTATTTTTGTAGTTTATGGATTATATAGATTGAAGTAAACTATCTCTTTATTACCTCGGTTGGTTAACCATAGTTGACTAGGAGTATTCTAGCTGTCATGCCTGAATCGAAAAGATATGATATTATTATAGCAGGTGCAGGCCTTTCGGGCCTGAGTCTTGCATGGCATTTAGTCAGGGAAAACTATAAAGGCCAAATTTTACTTATTGACAATTCTTTTGCGCCAAATAATCACAAAACTTGGTGTTTTTGGGGTAAAAAAGATCATCCTTTTGCAAACATCGCTCATCGAATCTGGAAGAAGAGTCACTTTTCTGCACTAGATTTTAGCTCTGAATTATCTCTAAAAGAACACCTTTATTTTTGCGTAAAAGAAAGTGATTATAAAGAAACCATTCTAAAAACTCTGCAAAAAGCTTCAAATGTAGATTTTCTTGAGGAAAGTATTTTGGATTTTTCCTCTAATTCTTCGAAAGCAGCCCTCATCACAAAGGATAGTAACACTTACTTAGCCGAATTCATTTTTCAAAGCATTTTCATGCCTAGTCATTATGACCCTAACGCTCGTAAGTATCCGTTAATCCAGCATTTTTTAGGTATAGAAATCAAAACTGATGAAAAAGTCTTTGATAAGAAAACCTTCACATTAATGGACGTGGACAGTGACTTCAATGATGGTTTTGCATTTATGTATGTGTTGCCAATCAAAAAAAATCGGGCGTTGGTAGAATACACTATTTTTTCAGCTAACCCATTAAAAAAGAAGCAATACAAGAAAAAAATCCGAAATTATCTTGAAGAAAAATATGGTCTGACTAAGGAGAATTATTCCATAAAAAGAAAAGAATACGGTGAGATTCCGATGGATGATCGACCTCATACACCGTTATATTCTTCAAGAATCATAAACCTAGGTACTGTTGGTGGATTTACTAAGCCAAGTACGGGGTACACATTTAGCCGGGTACATAAATACTCAAAAAAATGTGCTCAAGCACTTGTAAAGGGTGTAATACCTCCCATTCCCACCGCATCCTCTTATCGATTCAGATATTATGACCTTCTGTTGTTACGCGTCTTAGCTACAAATGTACCCGATAGTCGTAAAATATTCCGAAGTTTATTCAAAAACAGTCCTATTGACCGTATTTTCAAGTTTTTATCTGAAGAAACTAACTTTTTAGAAGACTTAATGGTCCTAGCTAGTTGTTATTATCCTCCATTTTTACGCGCATTAACCGTGCATCCACCACTAATCACTCAGTTTGACAAAAAACATCTTGCTCCATCTAAGCACAAGGAGCTTAAGGAGGATTATTTTGAAGACTTCGAACAAATACCAAACAGTATAGCAGAAGATTCATTACAAGATTCAGAAGAAGGATCAGATGACATAATTCAACAGGCCCGTCTAAATGAAACTGTTAGTTAAACATATAATTAGATACGTGATTCAAGCTTATTGACTAAAACTACTGCTCAACTTAAAAATACTTAGCCAGTATAGTGATAAGAGCGGTTTCTGCACGCAACACACCACCATCGGTGAATTGGTCGCCTAAAAGAAATCGAGGGATGTTCTCACGTTCAAACCAACTCAGCTCATTTGTACTAAATCCACCCTCAGGGCCTATAAAAAACAGATTACACCCCTCTTTTAGTTTTTCTGGTTGTTTTGTGTGGAGTGAAGCTGATTCATGAGCAACCCAAAGGTTAAGATCAATCCCCTCACAGCGCTGATGAGCATCCTGTTTGATATGCTCGAGATTGTCTGCCAGTATAAGTTCCGGAAACCACGTTCGCTTCGATTGCTTAGAGGCACTCAGTATAATTTGATCTAATCGTGATTTTTTCCATCTAGCGCGCTCAGAATGATCTGCTTGATATATATAAAAATAGTCCACCCCAAGTTCTACTGCTTTTTCCAGAGCCCATTCAATTCGATCTTTTTTATGTAAACTGCCCATAGCTACCCCACGCAGGACAGGCGATTTTGGAAAACTTTCCGAATGCACAATAACAGCCTGTGCTTCTGTCTTTGTCAGGGAAACTAATTTCAACTCGTAACGATGACCACATCCATCAGTGGCTACACAATAGTCCCCCTCTCTGAGTCGAAGTACTTGGGTAGCATGAATACATTCAACACCCTGCAGCCTCACCGTATTGGATTCTATCTGAGATGGCTGAACGTAGAAATATACGTTCATGAGTCCTTAAAATGTTTTCCTAATTTTAAATCTTGTCCCTGATAATTACTCTTGATCTCACGGCCATACATGGTATCAGGTTGTTCTGAATTAGGTTCAAACTGCATACTAAAAAGGGTTTGACCATCTTCTATTAAGAATGGAACATCATGTGATCGAACTTCTAGTACCGCTCTAGCACCAGCATCTACTTCGGTACCACCAAAGCCACTATCAAAAAAACCTGCGTAATGTGTCCTCAACTCCCCTGATCCTGTGTCATAAGCCATCATTTCACATGCTAATTTAGCTGGCACTCGTATTCGTTCTTTAGAAGCAAATATGTAAAAACTTTCCGGTTCTAAGATCACCATAGAATCGGCACCTGCTAAAATAGGTTCCCAGAATTCACTTACAGTATAGTGACCGATTTTTTCAAAATCTATATAATTATTGTGTTTTTTCGCTTTATATCCAATTATCTTTCCTTCTTTGCCCTTCAGATGAACACTCATGAACAAACCTTTATTCACTTTCAAAGTTTCTATAGGCATGGGCGAACCAGTGTCATCGAAAAGAATAGGCTCTTGATCATGGATTCGTAACAAATCCTGATCCGAAAGCACTTCAAAGCCATGTCTGATGCGAAGTTGATTTAATCGCTGTCCAGTTTTAACCTTGATGGGGAACGATTTCGGAACTACCTCCACATACAACGGTCCTTGGTAACCAGGAGTAATCTCTTCAAACCGATGCGAGTAGTCCGTTATCACCCTAGTGAACACATCTAATCTGCCCGTGCTACTCTTCGGGTTTGCCTTAGCACTTAAGTTTTCTTGTGCAAATAGCCGAATGGGATCCCCATTTTCTAAACCATCAGCTGAAAGCTTTGGCCTATTACTAGGTGCATAATGACTCTTGGGTAGGTTTAATCGCTCCAGTAACGGGATAATATAAACTGCGTTCTCTTCAAGTACGGCCCCATCTCTAAGTGAAAACTGGTACTGCTCTAAGCGTTCTAATTTTTGTTTAACGGTTTCATTTTCAGGTAAAAAACTACTGCGAACGCGATAGGCTACCTCGCCCAAACGTAAATCAATCGAGTTCGGTTGATACTGATCGTCTAGAATGGGGTATGCGTCGTCACTATCAATTACTCCTGAATCACTTAATAATTTAAGTTTTTGAATGGGAAGTACGCCTTTGGTTCTGAGATGTAGTTCTTGAGTTTTTATGGGCATGCTGTTTGATTTATAATCAGCCTAAAATAACCACTAAGATCCGTTCTTCAAAGTCACTATCGTATCCCACTCTTCCTTACTTACCTGGGTGATGGAGTACCTACCTAGTCGAAACAGTTCCATTGAAGCTAAGCTTTCTTTTTCCTTTAATTGATCACGAGTTATGGGGTGCGTGAATTTCTCTACAAATTCCATATCTACATTTATCCAACGCGGTTCCGCTTCGGAACTTTTTACATCAAAATACTTCGATTTAGGGTCGAATTGTAAGGCGTCCGGGTAGGCCTTAGTAACCACTTTCATAATTCCTACAATAGCTGGTGGTTTTTGATTTGAATGATAAAAGAAACATAAATCTCCGATATTCATCCCATCTCGCATGTAATTTCGAGCCCCATAATTTCGAACACCATCCCATGGTGTTATCTTATCAGCATCTAATTCCTCAATACTATAATTGTCGGGTTCTGATTTACACAACCAATACTTTCGTCCAGACATAGTTAATAATTTTACGAGTTTTCGGTAATTTTTAAAATGGACTTGTACTTGTTAATATACCATAATACTGTCTCCTCTAACATTCCATCGAAATCAGGATTAGGTTCCCAGCCCAGTTCATCTTTAATTTTCGATGCATCAATTGCATAACGAAAATCGTGACCTAGACGGTCGGTAACAAAAGAGATTAAATTTTTATAATCACTCTCAGGCCCTTTGTCAATGTGTTTATTTAAGATCTCACAAATCTTGTGAACCAAATCGATATTCTTCCATTCATTATTTCCCCCAATATTGTAGGTCTGACCCGCTCTCCCAGTCAGAAATACTTCCTCTATAGCACTACAATGATCCTTGACAAATAACCAATCCCGGATATTTTCACCTTTTCCATAGATAGGAATCTCTTTGAGCTGCATCGCACTTCGAATAACTGTCGGTATTAATTTTTCATCGTGTTGATGCGGCCCATAATTGTTAGAACAATTTGTGGTTACTACATTCATCCCGTAGGTTTGAAAATACGAACGAACAATAAAATCACTAGCTGCCTTAGAGGCGGAATAAGGAGAATTAGGAGCGTAAGGAGTCTGCTCAGTAAAATAGCCATCCTCTTCTAGTTCTCCATACACTTCATCAGTTGATACATGCAAAAATCGAGGGTCGGCAAACTCTTCAGGTTCTTGCATCCAAAGCTGTCTACACTCTTCTAGAATATTAAAGGTCCCTACCACATTTGACTGAATGAATGGTTCCGGACCATGAATCGAATTGTCTACATGCGATTCAGCGGCTAAATGTATAACAGCATTTGGACGATAGCTCTTTACTGCTTCTTGTACAGCAAGGCGATCTATGAGGTCAATCTTTTTGAAATGATAACCCTCAGAATGCTTGATCGGATTCAAGTAATTACGATCCGAGGCATAGGTGAGTTTATCTATATTATATATGTTCCACTCAGGATATTTTTCAAAAATATGGAGAATTAAATTAGAGCCAATAAATCCAGCTCCACCCGTTATTATTAATTTCATAAAAATATGTCTTCTTCTTTAAGTGATGAAAAAAGCGGTAGACATCGGTCTTTTTCAGACAAAATCGGTTTGCTTATCTCCCAGTCAATGTGGATTAGAGGATCGTCCCAGCGGATACCACGCTCGGATTCTTTATCATAATATCGGGTGCACTTATAATGGACAATCGCTTGATCTGACAATACAGAAAATCCATGTGCAAATCCCTCAGGAATATACAACTGTTTGTGATTCTTTTCGGATAAAACTACCGAGTAATACTGTCCAAAAGTGGAGGAGTTTTTTCGTAAATCAACGGCTACATCTAAAATTTGACCGCTAATACACTGTACAAGTTTAGCTTGAGGGCGTTCCTTTTGATAGTGTAGCCCTCTGATCGTACCCTGATAAGATCTAGAAATATTATCTTGGACAAACTCATCAATCAGTATTAAATCAGCTGCCCATGTACCTCGAAAGGTTTCTTTAAAATAACCGCGATCATCTGAAAAAGCTTTTAATTCTAGAAGCTTAACACCCGGTAATGAAGTTTCATGAATTTGCATATATCTTCTTATTACTCATGATTTAAAGCAGATAGTAAGGTTTTACAACCAATTTCCCAAGAGTGGATCGGCATCCCCAAATCGTTCAGCCTCTTAGTGGCAAGTTTAGAAAAATGAGGACGTTTGGCCACTGTTGGAAACGCAGAACTATCAACTGCCTCGATCGGAATGTCAACCTGGGCATCCTCCATAATTCTCTTAGCAAAATCATACCAACTAATACATCCATCACTTCCCAAGTGAAATAAACCAGATTGCTTATGATGAATTAAGAACAGACTTTGCTCCACCACATCTGGCACAAAACTAGGCACTCCAAACTGATCATTAACCACCTTCAGTTGCCCCATTGTCTTAGCTCTATTGATAATAGCCTTAACAAAATTATTTCCATCCAATCCACATAACCATGAAACACGAAGTACTAAGGCTGTAGGCAATGCCTTAAATACAGCCTGCTCGCCTTCGAATTTAGTGGCCCCATATCTGTTGATAGGGTCTGCTGGTGCATCTTCCGGATACCCTTCTTCAAACATCTCCCTATCTGTGAGCTTCCCCGAGAAAACGTAATCCGTGGAGTAATGCACCATTTGAATCCCTCTCGCAGCACAAGCTTCGGCCAACAATTTAGGACCTAACACGTTCCCAAGATAAGCTTCCTCGGTCTGTATTTCTGCTTTATCGACTTCTGTGTAGGCAGCCGTATTGACACATACATCGGGTTCATGCATATCAAATGCCTTAGCAATACTCTGGGCATCACATATATCTAGCCCTCCTCTGTCAAGGGCTACAAAATCATCACTAGAACGTCCTTTTAGACTCCTTTGCCACCCATTACCAAGTTGTCCACCAGAACCCGCTACCAAAAACTTCATTATTCCATCGTTAATTTATTAGCTAACCGATAGGATTCTGGAGTACCGGCGTCCGTCCACCAACCTTCCAATAACGCACTACTCATCTGGTTTTGACGGATATAATAGTTATTTACATCGGTTATTTCTAACTCTCCTCTCTTCGATGGCTTTAAATCTCGAATGGCTGAAAACACTTTAGAATCATAAAAATAGATACCCGTAACTGCAAAGGATGTAGGTGGATTTTCTGGTTTTTCTTGGATTTCTGTGACCTTATCACCATCAAGTAAGGCGACACCATATCGTTGTGGATCGGGTACCTGTTTCAACAAAATCATAGCGCCGTTACCTGTATATGTGCGAGCACTTGTAGTGAGATCGTCTTCAAAAATATTATCACCCAGAATGACAACAATAGGATCCTGTCCGGCAAAGTTCTCGGCTAATCCCAAAGCCTGTGCAATTCCTCCTGCTTGATCCTGAACCTTATAGGTGAACCGGCAATTATACTCGGCACCAGATCCCAATAAATTCACCACATCACCCATATGTTCGGTGCCAGTGACAATCAAAATATCCTGTATACCAAGGCCGGTGAGTTTTTCAATTGGATGAAAGATCATCGGTTTATTACCAACTGGTAACAGATGCTTGTTAGTGACCTTGGTTAAAGGATATAAACGAGATCCCGTCCCACCTGCAAGTATAACACCTTTAAGCATAATAATTTAGAGTAACATCGATAGTGGATTTTCAATAAGTGAACGAAGTGTATTCAAGAATTCAGCAGCTTTAGCCCCATCTACGATACGGTGATCACTAGATAAGGTAACCTTCATTCGCTTACCTGGCACAACCGCACCATTTTCCACAACAGGAACGTCTCGGATAGCACCTACAGCAAGAATACATGCATTTGGAGGATTAATGATCGCGGTGAATTCTTCTATTCCAAACATACCTAAGTTACTGATAGTAAATGTACTTCCCTCCATTTGCTCTGGAGCTAACTTTCGGTCTCTTGCCAAGCCTGCCAATTCACGGGTTTCTGAGGAAATCTGAACGAGTCCTTTTTGATCTACATGTCTAAGTACCGGTGTCATTAGACCTTCATCAATAGCAACTGCTATTGCAATGTGTACATCACCATGCTCAATTATCATATCCCCCATCCAAGAACTATTTATGGCTTGGTGTCTTGAAAGAGCCACTGCTGAGGCCTTTAAAACGATATCATTAAAGCTGATTTTAATGTCCAACTTATCCTTGAGCTGCGTTCTTGCTTCAATAGCAGCTTTCATATCAATATCTATGGTCTCATAAAAATGCGGATTGGTAAATTTACTTTCTGAGAGTCGTTTCGCAATGACTTTACGCATTTGGGAGACTTTGACCTCTTGTGAGGCTAAAGAAGAGAAACTCTTAGCTGTTGATGAAGCCATTGGCGCAGGAGCTCCAGGTCGGGTAAGTGTACTTGAAGTTGCGCTTTGTGCCGTTTCTACATCCTTTTTAACGATTCTTCCCTCAGGGCCAGAACCAGCAATGCTGTTTAAATCTACTCCTTTATCTGCAGCAATTTTTTTTGCTAGTGGGCTTGCTTTAATTCGGCCGTCCCCCACTGATGGAGCTAAAACGGCAGTTGGAGCAGCCACTGCTTCTTCGGTTTTCGTGACTTTATCATCTTCAGTCACAGGAGCAGAGTCAGTCGTTTCTGAATTAGAATTATTATCTAACAAAGATGAAATATCTTCGCCCGCTTCACCAATGATAGCAATAAGTCCACCCAACGGTACCGCATCCCCTTCACCTGGTACAATCTTCAAAATAGTACCCGCATCGAATACTTCCACGTCCATAGTTGCCTTATCAGTTTCTACTTCGGCGATGATATCCCCAGCTGATACCGAATCACCTTCATTAACATTCCATGTAGCGATTACCCCTTCTTCCATAGTATCGCTGAGTTTGGGCATTTCAATCTTAATGGCCATAGCTTAATTTTTTGCAGTGTTTATATTAGTAGCTTACCTGTTTAACGGCGTTAATAATTTGTTTTGGACTTGGCAACCAAGCATCGAATAATGGTTTCGAAAATGGAGCGTTTACATCTGGTAAACAAACTCGCAGTACCGGTGCATCCAAATAATCAAATGCTTCTCGTTGAATTAAGAATCCAATTTCAGCGGCAAATCCAGCAAATGGATGTGCTTCATCAATGACAATACATCGATTCGTTTTTTTAACTGATTGCAGTATTAACTCTAAATCTAGAGGTTTAACCGTTCTTGGGTCTATGATTTCACATTCAATTCCATCTTTAGCTAATTCATTTGCAGCTTGAACCGCTAAGTGATACATCTTACCGTGTGCAACGAGAGTAACATCTGAACCTTCTCGTTTAATCTTTCCTTTTCCAATAGGGATGATGAAATCCACTTCATCAGAAACCTCGCCCTTTAATCCATACATTTGCTCAGATTCCATAAAGAGAACTGGATTTTCGTCTCTAATGGCTGATTTCATAAGTCCTTTTGCGTCATTAGGCTCTGAAACATAGATAACTTTTAGTCCAGGGAATTGGGCATACATAGAATCATAGGCTACTGAGTGAGTCGCTCCTAATTGTCCAGCCGAAGCATTTGGGCCCCGAAAAACAATAGGGCAATCGGCTTGGCCACCCGTCATATATTTCACCTTAGTTGCGTGGTTGATTATCTGATCTGCAGCAAGTACCGCAAAGTTAAAGGTCATAAATTCAACGATTGGTCTAAGACCATTCATAGCGGCTCCAACTCCAAGTCCAGCAAAACCCAATTCCGAAATAGGGGTATCAATGACTCGTCGATACCCGTATTTATCCAACAGGCCTTCCGTTACTTTATATGCTCCATTATATTCAGCTACTTCTTCACCCATTACAAAGACTCGCTCATCACGAGCCATTTCTTCGTCTATTGCGTGCTTGAGTGCTTCTCTAAATTGTAAAACTGCCATCGTAATAAATTTTAAACGTGAAAATAAGGATTGTCTTCGACAAACATGTCGGTATATAATTCGGACTGGTCTGGGAATGGGGACTCATCGGCAAAGGTAACTGCTGCCAATACTTCGTCTTCGATACCCTCTTCTATTGAGCTAATTTCAGCCTCTTTGCACACTTTTTCAGCGTCTAAATAGGTCTTTAGTCGCTCAATAGGATCTATATTTTGGTATTCCTCTAATTCTTCTTTGGTTCTATATTTTTGAGGGTCCGACATGGAATGGCCACGGTATCGATAGGTACGAATTTCAACAAACCAAGGCTCTGAATGTTCACGTACATCATCTGCAATTTCTTTCATTTTTTCATACACAGAAAATACATCCATTCCATTGATCACCGCCGATTTCATTCCATAGCCTTTCGCCCGATCAACAATTTCTGCAACAGTATGTCGTTTTGCGGCTGTCCCCATGGAATATCCGTTATTCTCCACCACAAATACAGTGGGAAGCTTCCATAACTGTGCCAAATTCATGGTTTCATGCAATGCACCTTGATCAACGGCTCCATCGCCAAAGAAACAGGCTGAAATACGTCCATTAGCATTATATTTGTTTGCGAAGGCAAGTCCGCTTGCGATGGGTATGTGACCACCAACGATTCCATAGCCACCCCAAAAATGTTTCTTAACGTTGGCAAAATGCATTGAGCCACCTTTGCCTCCAGAGCAACCGGTAGCTTTACCAAATAATTCTGCCATCCCTTCATTCGCACTAATTCCACGACACAGACCCCATCCATGATCTCTATAGGCAGTTATAATATCATCATCGTTATTGAATGCAAACACTGTCCCGGTTGATATAGCTTCCTGACCAATATATAGGTGTAAAAAGCCACCAAATTTACCTTTTTGATATTGTTGCATTGCCCGCTCCTCAAATCGTCGCTGCAGATACATTTGATGGTACATATCTTTGAGCTGCTGGGCCGTTAAACCAAGGCTTTTATGCTTTTTTCTGGTTGCTACTGGTAAATCTACTCCTTTTTGGACTCCACCTTTCTCAGGGCTTTCCATACCTGTAGGAGCAAATCGGATATCAGATGTTGCTTTTTTCACCATGCTATTGTGTTTTACAGTAATAAGTAGATGCTTAAGTTTCTGATGCGCGATTTTCAAAATTCTAAAAGCGCAACATTGATCATGTCTATTTGGTTATTTACCATTTACTAGGTCATTGAATATTTTTTGTTCATTGTTCAATTGGACACTCTCAATGGTTCATTCAAGTAATCACGATACTTATAGACTCACAATATACCGAATTTTCTTCAAATTATGTGGCAGTAATAAAGGGTCTTTGTTCATCCATATTAATTAAGCTGAACTATAAACTAGATGAAGCAGATCAATAAATCTGAGCAATTAATCACATAGACAGGCCCAGAAGACCGACTTAGTCAGTAAGCATGCTCTTTGCAGCCGTTATTGCCTCAGGTATCGCTTCAGGCTTTGATCCACCAGCCGTAGCTAAACTAGGCTGACCGCCGCCGCCGCCGCCAATTATTCGTCCTAATTTCCTAACAATAGCCCCTGCTTTCAATCCTGTTTGAATGAGGTCCTCGGTGACAGTCGCCAGTATAAACACTTTACCCGAATCTTGGTCATGCGTAAATACAGTACTAACTGTCATATTAGGTGATTCATTTAATATACTGTATCCTATGTTTTTAATAGTATCCATATCAAAGGATTCAATATGTCCACAAACCCATTTAATACCGTTATCCAATTGTTCTGCCGTGTTCATAAGAGTCTGTTGACTAGCAATAGCTTTAGCCTTAACCAAGGCTTCAACTTTGCGCTCTAACTCTTTTTTATCAGCTTGCAACCGCTCAATAGATTCCGCAAATTCATTGGAAGCACCTAATAGATTAGCTACTGTTTGTAACTTGCTTTCTTGCTCTGTCACCCACTGCTCAGCCCCAAAAGCCGTTAGTGCCTCGATTCTACGGATACCTGCTGCTACTGAACTTTCATGCACTATTTTGAAGAACCCAATTTCCCCGGTATTCTGAACATGTGTTCCACCACATAATTCCATCGAATAATCAGAATCAAAGATGATAACACGAACTCTATCACCATATTTTTCACCAAAAAGCATTCTGGCTCCCCGCTCTTTTGCCTGCTCAATAGGGATTTCTCTGTGCTCTTCTAATGGTATACTCGCTCTTATTTTCTCATTAACCAGCGCTTGAACATCTAAGAGCTGCTGTTTTGTCATAGCTTCAAAATGAGTAAAATCGAAACGAAGATAGTCCTGATTAACTAACGAACCTTTTTGAGCTACATGCGTACCTAAGACCTTAATAAGCGCTGCTTGCAATAAGTGAGTAGCAGAATGATTAGCACAGGTATACTCTCGAGACATTCTATTCAGAATGGCTTCTACCGGTTGATCAAGGGCAGGAAGTTGCTGCACGACCAAAACCGACCCATAAGGACTTTTTTGGACATCAATAACCGCGTACTCTTGATCGGTTTCATTGTTTTGGTTCGCTGGTTTCAATAATTGTTTCAATAGTCCTTTATCACTTACTTGTCCACCCCCTTCGGCATAAAAGGGATTCTTTTCAAGCAATAAGTGAAAAGTATCTTCCACTTCGCGATAAGCTACAATACTGGTTGAAATACTTAGCTGATCATAGCCTACAAATTCCGAGTGCGTTTCTTTTCCCGAAACCCAGCTCCACTGCCCTTTCTCGTCATGATCCACTGAAAAAGCTCCAGCCGCTCTAGCCCGAGTTTTTTGCTCATTCATCCGCTCATCAAAGCCGGCCACATCGACCCTTAATCCCTTCTCTCTTGCCATCAATTGGGTTAAATCAATAGGAAATCCATAGGTATCATGTAGCTTAAATGCATCTTCTCCAGTGAGTGCTTCGCTATGCTCTGTCATTTGTTCAAATAGTGCAATACCCTGCCCTAAGGTTCTAATAAAACTTTTTTCTTCAGAGTGCACCACCTTTTCTACATAGGCCTGTTGGGCAACAAGCTCAGGGAAGACCTCTGAAAATTGCTGCCCCAACACTTGTACCAATTCAAACAGAAAGGGCTCTTTAATACCCAACCGATCCCATGCATATCGTATGGCTCGCCTCAATATCCTACGCACCACATACCCCCTTCCATCATTCGAAGGAGATGCCCCATCGGCCACGCTAAATGCCACTGCACGAATGTGATCGGCAATCACACGAACAGCAATATCGGTATATTCATCATCTCCATAGCTTAAGCCTGCACGATTGGAAATAGCCTGAATTAGTGGACTAAATACGTCTGAATCGTAGTTCGAGGTTTTGGCTTGCATAACCGCACAAATTCGCTCAAAACCCATACCAGTGTCCACATGTTGAGCAGGAAGGGTTTGTAACTCACCTGATTTTAGCCTGTTAAATTGTATAAAGACAAGGTTCCAAATCTCCATTACTCTTGGATCATCTTTGTTCACCAAGCTAGCCCCATCCAATTTTGCGCGCTCCTGCTCTGATCGCAAGTCAATATGGATTTCCGAACAAGGTCCGCAAGGCCCTGTCTCACCCATTTCCCAGAAGTTATCCTTTTTTCCGCATTCTAGAATATGCGCGTGATCAATATTGGTTTGACATTTCCATAAATCAATGGCTTCCTGATCAACTTTTAAACCATCTTCTTGATCTCCACCAAAGACGGTTGCATACAGACGAGAAGGGTCCAACTCCCAGCGATCTACCAATAGCTCCCAAGCCCATGCAATGGCCTCTTCCTTGAAATAATCTCCAAATGACCAGTTACCCAACATTTCAAACAACGTATGATGATAGGTGTCATGCCCTACCTCTTCTATATCGTTATGCTTACCACTAACTCGAATACATTTCTGGGTATTAGCTGCTCGTATCCATTCCTTGCCCTCAAAAGACAAGGTTTTTTGCTCACCTAAAAAAAGGGGCTTAAATTGATTCATCCCTGCATTTGTAAACAACAATGTTGGGTCATCCGCTGGAACAACTGGTGAACCAGATACTATAGCATGATTTTTAGCACCAAAAAAATCTAAAAATTCTTGCCGTATTTGAGAGGAAGTCTTAAAAGCCATTCGAATTATATGTGAGTTAGGTCTGGATCACTTATATGATTTCATTTATACAATTTCATTCATACAAATAACATGCTTATTAAAGCAGGAAGATAGAAAAAATACCTATCAGACACATAGATGAATCCCTGCTTAATTCGCCTACATTTAGCTATATTAACTTAATACCCACAACCAAGTCCACACTCTATGAAATCTCTGTTTAATTATTTCTTTCGAGGCCTACTTGTAGTTTTTCCATTAGGTGCCACCTTTTTTATTACCGGCATCTCCATTGAATGGCTCAATACACTCAGCTCTAGCTGGATACCAGGGGATTGGGCTCAATCCATACCAGGGCTAGGACTCCTGCTCTCATTTGCCATCATTGTAGCCATAGGGCTGGTTTTCTCTATCACTCTGACCAAACCTATTATCCAATTCGTCGAAAAAATACTGACAAAAACACCCATCATCAGTATCATATATCATTCCCTCAAAGATTTAACCGAAGCTTTTGTGGGCGAAAAGAAAAAATTCGACCGGCCTGCACTCGTTCAACTAAGCGCCGATGGTCCCTACCGGATCGGATTCATCACCCAAGAACATTTTAAAGTCGACTCCTTTGAATTAACCGCCGTTTACTGCCCTCATTCCTACAACTTTTCCGGAAATCTCTTTCTGGTTGAGTCAACTAGAATCTACCCCATGGACATGGATCCTTCACAAGCCATGCGACTTATAGTTTCAGGCGGAGTGAGCCAAACTGAGAAATAACACTCTAATATACTTCCTCAAAGGTCCTTTCAGATGGTTTGACCTGAGTTTTTAGCTCTTCCCAAGTCCATTCCATTGGATCTTTATCCGCTAAATCACCACGTAAACTCAAGTAATCTAAGAAACCTTGCTTTGCTAATTGTTCGTAAATGCCGGTTTGCATTCCCTTCATCCCGCATAAGTAGACCAGGGTGTTATTCGCACCTAAAATAGGCGACAACAACTCAGAATAATCTTCAATAGCTGTTTGAACGTATTTTTTCGCCCCATTTTCACGACGATCTTCTCGAGAAATCATGGTCAGATAATGGACATTCAGATGCATAGCGTCTAAGCCTTCGAAATATTCTTTGTAAAGCAGATCTGTACGGTATGGACATCCAAATACCAACACAATTTGCCCTTTATGCCCTGCTTCAATTAACTCCATGATCATGCCCCTGAAGGGGGCCACACCCGTGCCTGTTGCAAAAAAAACAAAATTAAATTCTTCTACATTTTCTGGTAACAAATAACGCTTCCCACTAGGCCCTGTAATCTGAAGAGAGTCCCCAGGCTTCAAATTAGACAAATAATTCGAGCAAACCCCTGTATAAAACACACCGTCTACCTCTTCATTTGCCCTCTTGACAGTGGTTGAAACGAGATGAGCTTGACCTTGCTCTCCTTTTGATGGCGAAGAAACCGAATACAACCTTAGTTTATGTGGTTTACCTTTTTCGTTTTCTCCGGGCGGTAATATGCCTATAGATTGCCCTGATCTAAATACTCCCTCTAGGCCTGTACCTGAAAGATCAATGGTGATATGGCGAATAACGTTAGGGCTAGAATTATCCGTACAAATATAATTCTCAGCAATTGTTGCCGTGGTTGGTTTTTTGGGGGTAAAAAGATTAATCTCTACTTCGGGTAGGATAATTTCTGGCGCAGCATTGCCTAGTGTAGTGTTGTCTGACATAATTTTGTCTGATATAGTAACTTCGATGTTAATGAGTAATGAATAAAATAAGTTAATTTTAGGTATGAGTTTAAAAAAAATTGCTATTGTTGGAGCTGGTGTAACTGGACTAACGACGGCAATACTTCTTCGTTTGTCTGGATACAACGTAGAGGTATTTTCTCGTGAACACCCCGTAATTGATCATAAGAACCCGTTTTTTGCCAGTTCCTTCCCCGCAGCTTCTATTCTTCCACATTCCTTTAAAAGCCCTATTTCAAAAAAACTTTTCCTAAGCTCAACCCTGTATTATCATCAGTTATTTGAGCATAATTTCCCAGGTATTCATCGCCAAATTCACTACGAAGTATTTTCTGAAATACTCCAGAGTAATCCCACCTATTTACCGTGGCTGCCAGGCTATACTGAGATACCTGTTAATGGGCGTTATTTCATTCCTCATCTTCCCAATAATCCTCTATCACGAGCATGGAAATCCTCCATGTTTTTCGTTGACTGGCCTATTTATTGGAAGTATTTACTAAGTACGTTTACCACTCTTGAAATTTCTCTAGTCATTGAATCCATTGACTTTTCGCAGATAGATTCTCAGTTCCCCGCCAGTGAATATTCATTAGCTATACTAGCTTGTGGTTCCGGTTTCGAAGAAATATGTAATAAACCTCTTAGTTTACTTAAAGGTCACTTATTAGAAATTTCAAAAGGGCCAACACTATATAATCCAGAGGGAGAGCTATTCTCATATAATTATACCCCACCAACTAAGGTATACAGAACGTTGAATGGGAAAGCCCAAGATATATACAGTTACCCACGAAGCGGCTCGATGATTCTTGGCGGAAGTCGAATTGCTGGTCATTTGATCGAGGGGGATTGGATAGGTGATGACCTACTCACAAACTACAATTGTATAGAAAGCAAGCTAGACTGGCCATATGCCGCTATTTTTGAACTTAACAAAATTCTTATTGAACATAGCATAAATGCGACTATAGATGCTTCCCAAATTAAGTCCCAGTTACTTGGATACCGTTACTTAGGACCTAATTCATCGCTTTGTTTTAAAGTGGATTCCTCCAGGGATCTGCCTTATATACATGCTTATGGTTTAGGTGGGGCTGGGGTTACACTTTCATGGGGCTTAGCAAACGAGATAGTAACAAAGACAAATGAACTGTTGGGAACACCAGAAATCAACAGTACCCATACCCTTTCACCGTCCATACCGTCTGAAAGTAGCATTGAGAAACCTGAAATGATTGCTAGCTACTTAGCTAATCTTAACTCTGTATAAACAGATTGAAAGGCGTCTAGTTATGAATGCTAAATGATGAAGTTATGAGTATCACACTAGGGCTTTATCATTAAATTTTGCAGAGCACTTTCCCACGGTAGTTAATCCAATGACCAGTGATAAGAAGTAAACACCCAATGAGAGTAACACCCGGCTTACCGTACTCGCCAAGATGATTATTAAATAACCAGGCAAAAAATATAATGAGTGTACCAGAAATCAAATAAAAACTCACCCACCTATTGGCATGTAGTCGTTTAAGGGATAATACTACGATTGGCGCAATTGCTAATAAAAATACCAAATGAGTAAACTCATATACATGCTCTAAGGCAGGCCATAATGGTATTATTGAGACGAAAACTAGGACCAACAAACAATGTATTGCGCAGACCGACGAAAGCCCCATGCCGAATCTATCCCAGAAATCTTGTTTTGTACCCTCTCAACAAAAGAGAGCTTATCGATTGACGAATCCGTCGTCACTTGCGATATTTCTTCTACTATTTATCGCCTGTTACCCAAAATTCTAAGCATAAAAATAAACATGTTTATAAAATCTAAATACAAAGTAAGTG